>Ga0137307_101230_pt1 | contig 24235 bp, 15 predicted proteins | sample NAcewD2O_March_2_FD_97180 | JGI IMG/M metagenome (GOLD analysis project Ga0137307, IMG submission 97180) | Mouse cecal microbial communities from Vienna, Austria - N-Acetylglucosamine amended D2O_March | ecosystem: Host-associated > Mammals > Digestive system > Large intestine > Cecum | place... | reverse complement strand
TAAATATATTGTCGAGTATACGACGGAAGTCGATACCGCGTCAGGCGACAGAACGGGCGACTACAATACGCCGACGGCAAGCGCGGTGTTTGACGTCTACCGCAAAAAACTTTCCGCGCCTACATTTTACGGTTCGGATTTCGACGCGGCGTATACGCGCGAGTATGACGGCGTTAAGCACGATATAAACATAGATAATTATGCGTCTGTCGCCGCCGGACTGATAAACGGCGATACTTACGACGGCGTATTCGACGTTTCGGTCGAAGCCAAGCGTACGGACGAAAACGACGGTTACGTTTCTTCGGGCGCAACCGTCGGGTCTGTGTCGCGCGTCGGCGGAACGATATCCGTCACGGAAGCCGGCAGTTATATAATAACGGTCGGGTTCAAAGATGCCGATCCCGATTACGAATGGGCGGACGGATCTTTAAGCGACGTGAGTTCGGATACTTATATCGTTAAAAGATACGCGCTCGATATATCGGGCGGAGATAATTCGGGCAGCGCTTGGAACTACACCTTCGACGGCAATGCGCACACTCCCGTGCTTACGGCAACGGGCGTCGGCGGTCATTCGGTTACGCTGACAACCGAACTGTCCGACGACGACGGAAAAATTTATACCGCCGAAGAAGTTATAAACGTCGGCAAGTACAATATAAGCGTTACGGCATATTCGGTGAAAGCCGCCGACGGCAGCGCTATCGACGGCGAAAACTATAAATTGCCCGTTACGCACGACTTCGATTTTTATATAACTGCGGCGGACTTGAAAGCTCCCGTATTTAGAGAAACTCATACCGTTTATATAGGCACGGGAATAGATATTACCGCTTTTATATCGAATTGGTTGACCGAATTTACGATAGGTTCGGAGACCAAAGCGGAAATAGCCTATTATGCGAACGGCGGCGCGGTAGGCGAACTTAAAGATGTTTTGCGCGACGCTGACGATAATGTAACGGCATATAGAGTGTATGTTTATCCCAAAACCAATTATCGATGGGCGCCGTCGGTGTCTACGGAAGCTCTTCCGTCGGATGCCGATATCATGGCGTATGCGATAGATTTTACCGTCGAGCCGCTATCCGTAACGCTCGATTGGACGGAGCTTGAAAAAACTTATAACGGCGGCGCGCAGAAGCCTGCCGTAGATATAACGAATAAAAAAGGCAGTGACGACGTTTCTGTAGTTATCGGCTTTAAACAAGACGGTATTGCGATCGCCGAAGCAACGGACGCAGGCAGATACGTTGTATTCGCAAGCGCGCTTAGCGGCGACCAAAGAGGTAATTATAATATTTCGACGGTTGCAGACGATTATGCCGCGGACTTTGTCATCAATAAAAAAATTATAAACATATCTGCGATATCGCTACCTACGGGCGAAGTTACTGATTTTAACGGTTCCGAAGGCAGGTGGTCGGATGCCGCCGCGTGGAAAGAATTTAACGGTATATTATCCGTTACGGTAAGCGGTGTAGTGCCGAGCGCTTGGTTCATGCCCGACGCCCATTCCGATTTAGCCATATCCGCGGACGGCGGAGAATACTCTTTCGACGTGACCGACGGCGTTTTCGCTTATACGCGTGCCGGCGTCTATACGTTCACCGTTTCCGTCGGCGGTAAAAATTACTGTTTCGACAACGACGATAAAGATAAATTCGACTATTCGGGCGATTATACATACACGTCGCGAGATAAGTTTACGGTACAGAGAAAGGCTTTGATGCCCAAAGATATTTCCGACTTGCGCGCGCAGGAATGGAAAAGCGTAACGCCCATAACGTTCGACGAGTACGGCGAAGGATATTCGGTAGAATACGGCGATACGGCGAATTCCGTCACTTCGAACAGCTGGCTCGGCGGCGAGGGCGAAAACGGCGTGCAAGGCTTGTACTATGCGGAAATAACCGTTACGGGCAACGCGCTGAATTATGTGTGGATAAAAAATCCCGACGATAACGGCGATCTTTCGTACGTAAATAATAAATACGCCGATTTCTATTACACGACCGATAAAGTAGCTATCAGGCTTTACTATGCGATCACGAGTTCGCAGATAGACGTAACGATCGAAGTAAAAAATTATAAGTTCGGCGATAACGGGTTTGTAAACGGCGTTCGCGGAAGCTTCTCTTTCGACGATACGTCTGCGCTCGGCGACGGCACGGACGGCGCTACCGTGTATATTACGGGCGACGGAGTAGCAACGCTTGAAGGTAAAGGAATTTCCACAAAACTTACGGACACGCTCTTTAAAGACTCTTTCGGCACGACAGTCACCGAGCTTGTAAACGGACTGCCGTGGAACGTCGGAGTTTACACGGTAACGGGAACGCTTGTTTTCGGCGACGGCGATACTTACCAATCAAGACCGGTGTCGTATGATTTTGAAGTTACAGCTCGCGAAATAGAGATCGCGTGGAGCGATACTTCGCTCGAGTATAACGGCGGAAGTCAAACGCCGACCGCGGAAATAACGACAAAAATCCAAAAGACGATCGACGATACCGTAGATTATACAGACGGTATAACGTTGGGGATAGGTTTGTCGGACGGAAGTAAACCCGTAAATGTCGAAACATACGAAATATTTGTTTTGAGCCTGTCGGGAAACGATAATTTCAAACTGCCGAACGACAGTTTGACAACGGAGTTCGATATAACCGCTAAAGCAGTAACGGTTACCGCGAACAGCGTTTCAAAACATATTTACGGCGATGAGATCGCGCCGGCGGAAAAGCAGTCGGATGCGGCGGAAAAATTGTGCGATGACGGCGCCGGATCGCACCTGATAATAAAAATTATCGACGGCGACGGCAACGAAATAAACAGATATGCCGCAGTCGGTACATACACCGTTACCGTCGAATGGGACGATAAAACAGCCGTTTATGCCCGAAATTACGACGTTACTTTTGTGAACGGCACGTTTACCGTTGCAAAACGCGAGATCACCGTTGAGTTTAACTCGGCTAACGCCACAACAGAATACGGCGATCCCGTAAATCTTTACGACGAAGAGAGCCCGATTTTTTCTATTATAGCATGTAACGGGATATCGGACGGACTTGCCGGACTCAAAGCCGCTGACGCGTTTGTTTTTGTTTGCGCCGCCGACGGGAATGCGGCTGTAGGCGTATATCCTATATCTACAAGCGTCAAAGACGGTAATTTACAAGTGACCTTCGTCGGCGATTGGAAATATACGGTTACCGAAGCTACGATAATAAATAACGGTATAGTCGGTATCGCCGATACAACCTATACGGCTGAAGACATCGACGTTTTGACCGCGTTCGACGTTACAACGAAAAACGAACACACGCCGCCTACTTTCGCGTATGCGTTTGTAGATTCGGCAGACGCGAAATGGCAAGACGTGGATAACGGCGCATGGACGGCGTTTACCGTAAGTCCTACCGTATACGACGCAGGAAATTATTATATGTGGGTGCGCGTTACGGCAGATAATCACAAGCCAGTTTACCAACTCATTACCGTGAGCGTGGCAAAAGCAGAGCTTACCGTTTCGCTGTCGTTCGGTATTTGGTACGGCGAAGCAAATCCCGAAGAAATATCCTATAAGATGACCGTTTCGGATATGCGTACGCTCGGCGTTTACAGAGTGGACGGACTTGTCGGCGACGACGGGAATAAGTTCTATTCGACCGACGGTTTCTACGGTATAGAAAATACCGATACTTTATCGTATACCGTAGCCGATTTCGTTGCGAACAAATGCGGCAAATATAAGATCGTGTTGGATCTCGATCGGCTCGATTGCGCAAATTACGACCTTACGGTCGAAAACGGCATCCTTATCGTTAAAGAGATAGAGATAACTGTCGATATAAACAACGCTTCGGTCACGTATAACTCCGATACCTTGCCCACGCTCACATACAACGCTACTATTCCGAGATCTACGTATGAACCCGACAAATATTTAACGCTTCCGCACAATATTTCGGAAATTTTCTCGCTTTCGTCCGATGCGGTAGATAAGAAATTCGATCTCGGCGACGGCATAATGGCAACTACTGCGCGCGTGGGCGATTATCCTATTATAGGTAGGGTAAATGCAGGCATGGGCGAAATATACGCCGTGGAATTTAAGGGAGATTGGTCGGTCGACGGCGATCATAAAAATCAAGCAGGTATTTACACCGTTCGTCCCGCCGCTATAACGGTCGATATAAGAGGGTACAGCGGCGAGTATGACGATAAAGCTCACGGGCTTAAAGTAAATAATATAGAAACTGCGGACGGAGCCGAATTTACCGTCACGTACTATGAGGTCGACGGTGTAGTTACCGACTTCGACGAACTTACGGGCGGTTCGGACACTATGCCCACATACACTGATGTCGGCGTGCATTATATCGTATATAAAGTTACCGCGCTCAATCACGATTACAGTGCGGCTTGTTTGACTGTGGATATAACGTTCGCTACAAACTCTTTCGATATCGGGTTTAAATTTGCCAACGGCAATCAGTACGAAGTTTATTCGGCGAATATGGATACCGCGTGGGTGTACGGGCTTTTCGGAAACGATAAAGAAAAAGGTCTTTACGCGGACGGATACAATAAAGACGGCGGTCAAAAGGTCACCGAGCCTGAATCTAAGTTGAAGCGTTTGACTGATTCCGCCGATAATGCGTTTACTTTTAAACTGTTTAACTACGGCGGAGTCAATGCGATCGTGACTGCCGATTCTGCGGCGGCGTTGTTTGCCGCGGCATTCGAAAACGGACTTATGAATGCCGGCGACTATCGTATCGAAGTTTATATGCCTAAAACGGACAATTATTCGGCGCTCAACAAGTCGTGGTACTTCAAAGTGGATAAGCGCGATCTCGTCGTTTCTGCTGAAAGAATATCGGTGCAATACGGCGATACGGTCACGGGTGATATGTTTGTCGGAAAGTACGAAGGCTTGGCGCTAAACAGCACAAGCGCGGACGCCGTGCGTGACGGCATTGCCGATGCCGTAGACGGTACGATCGTGTTCTCGACAAATTATACCGTAGGCGACGAAGTAGGCGGTTACGATATTACGGTTTCGGGCGCGCAATCGGAAAACTACAATGTAACGTACGTAAACGCCGAACTTAGAGTAACGCCGCGCGAGGTGACAATAAGTATAGAAAACAAGTCGAGTACTTATAATCTGCAAAACGAAACGAGCGGTCGGACTTTGACGTTCCTTATAGTCGGCGGATCGTTTTACGGTGTAGAACATCAAACCGGTAAGATATACGGTAACGCCGATCAGAATATTATAGCGCTTTATACGCAAGCCCTTTCCAATAGTAACCCGTCGATAAACACCAACAACGTTATCATAGAAAACGGTGTTATAGGCGGATATACCATTTATGCGAAGTATGTCGATGATTTTGCCAAGAAAAACTACGTGATATATTTCCGCGATTGCGAAATGAACGAAACTTCGGACGGGGTTATCACGCAGGGCAACGAAAATAACGCCGGTAAGTATACGATAAACCAAGCTACGCTTAAAATCAATTATTTGGGCGTTTACCATAAGGACAAAGGCAAAGAGATAGGCACGGCGTTTTACAGCGGCGCGTACAACTACTATAAAGCCGTGATCGACGACGACCCCGATATCAACGTGGAATTCGAATATTTTAACGAGGGCGGTTCCGATAGCGTCGGCACGCAAGGCGTGACCGAAGTCGGCAGATATGTGGCGTATGCGCATCTCGATAACGATAACTATAAACCCGTTTCGGATGATTCGCAGCACACGTTCGAGATCTACAAAACTACGCTTAATATAAAGGCTGACAATACTACTATAGAATACGGCACCGATCTGCCCGTTTTGTCGGATGCGACCGACCGTTTCGGCGGATTCGATTATACCGAGTCGTCCGAAATGCAGGCAACGGTAGACGGTGTGTCACAGTCTTGGGAAATGCTAACCGCAGATACGTTAGAAAACTATTTGATCGATCATCCCGTAACGTTTAAATCCGACGATTATTCGCCTGCGGTAAACGCCGGTGAAATGCGGTATATAACTCCCGTGTGTTCCGGCTCGAACAACGTGACGGTGACTGTGGAATCGGGTAGAATGGATGTCGTACAACGCAACGTCACGGTAACGGTAGTCGGTTATGACGATAACAACGACGCGGCGTGGTGCTATTACGAGGGCGATTATACGCGCACGCAAGCATGTCTTGCGCAACGTTTTGCCGAAAACATAGATAAATTTATATTTGTAAACGAATCCGATACTTTCGGTTCGTCCGGTGACGCTCGCAAAGATCTCGACGTTAAGCTTACTCTTCCCGTTTCTGCGGTAGATCATAACACTTCGGGCTACGGCATGACGGTCGAGAGCACCGCAAAAAATTACAAGATAAATTTTGTTACTAACAAAACCGCGACGGGCGTAACTCAAAACCGCATAGAATGGAACGCCGATGATGCGCCCGTGTTTATGATACGCAAAGCGCCGCTTACGCTCTATGCCAACACAAAGGCTGCCGACGGCAAGGCGGACGGCTATTCCGTAATTTACGGCGACGATGTTCCGCTCGATTACAGCGGCATTATGAAGTATGCCGTAGACGGAATGAAAAACGGCGAGAACTTTTTGGATATTCTTGTCAAGAACGGCGGAGGAAAGCTTGCGTACACCGTTATGTGCGGCTTAAAATCTTATGCGGCATGGGAAAGCACTACACAGGAAAAATATACGGTAAAGATATTTGCGTTAAACGGCGGCGACGCTACGGAGTTCCTAAACTACGAGATAACGGAGTTCGTCGATAGCGAGCTTACGATAGCAAAGCTTACCGTAAACGCAACGACGCAAAACGTTACGTTCGAAAAAGCCGCAGACGGTTATCACGGCGGCGTATACGGTAAAGCACATGAAGCGCCTATAACGTTTTCCGATTGGCTTAACCGCACGGAGGTGCAAACATACTTGCCAGTATACGATCTTTCGTATAACACGGTTTCCAATTCGTTGTATAATCAAACCGCCAAAGCCGCGCCCACGCGAGTCGGCGATTACAGGGTGACGGTAAGTTTGGACGCAAGCGGCAACTACACGTTTGTAAACGGACTTGAGTTGACGCTCGGCTTTTCTGTCGAAAAGCGCAGTATAGACGAGGCGGATCTCGGTTGGCACAATACGCGCGTTTCCACTGACGCCGAAAACGTCGAGCTCGAAAACTATATAGAAAACTACATAGACGATATAATGAAGATAAATTCGTTTATGTTTTACGCACAGTACGGCGGTAGCGGTAAATACATCGAAATGGGCGATAACGGCACTGCCGACGAGTATTACGCTATAGATTCGAACGGCAGGCTGCGAGTGTATTTCGGCGTTGCGGCCGGTACGTATACCGTAAACTTCAGCCTAAAAGACGAGGCTACGCATAACTATATATTTATTAGCCGTACGGGTACGGTCATAGAAAGCAGCTTTATCGTTACAAGCGAGAACGTTACGATGACGGTGTACGTAAAGGACTTTGTATACCGTGAAACTCCGACTTCTCCGATCGTTACGATCAACGGTAGCGAGGCGGTAACGGGCGTAAGTTTCGCTTATGCGCGCGTCACCGATGATTCCGATATAGATAATTACATCGGTAAGGGGGATTTCGGCGGATTCGACAGTTCGGATATAGTCGGGCTCGATCATGATGCGTTCGTATCGTCTGTCGCCATGTTTAACGCCGGATATTATATTCTGCGCGCATTCCACGACTCGACATCGCAAACGAAATATTACGTGTTTACCGTCGAGCGGAAGGCAGTCGACGCTCCTACCGTTCTCGGCGACGTACCCGATACGTATAACGGTAAAACGCAGACGATAGAATTTGTTTATGACACAGCCGTCGTTCGTGCAACTTACTCGGGCGGCGTCGTGCAAACGGCAAACGGCAGCAGATTCGATGCGCTAAACGCAAAATCGTATCCCATATCGTTCTTGCTTGTGGACGGGGATAATTATAAATGGGCGAGCGGCGTTTCCGCAAATGATGGCGTTTATAAGTACGAATGGGTCATAGGCAAAGATACGGACGATACCGATCTTGCCGATCCGTATATCAAGCTCCCGTCGCTTACGACGCTTACATACGGCGATGTTTTCGATCGCGGCATTGCGTCGTTAAGGGACGGATATGTAGGCAACGTCGCGTATTACCACATTGTCAAGTCGGATAATAACGTTCCCAATGCAAACGATACGGGTTGGACTAGCGGACTTCCGAGCGATGCGGACGAATATTGGTTGAAAGCGGTCGTTTCCGATTATAACGACAACTTCACCGATAAAGCCGTCGTCGCGCAGCTTAAAATAGACCGTAAGCGCATAACGGCAACGGCAAGCGGCACAGTAACGTATGGCGACGCGCTCGAGAGCGGAAGTTTGTCGTACGTGGTCGACGGATTGCTTTACGGGCATAAGGTGACCGAAAACGGATACAAATTCATTCTCGAAAACAATTACGGAAAACTTCAGGCCGGCGGTACGTATTATATAACTCTCGACACCGATGCAAACGGTATCGTAAAAGGTTTAAGCGCCGGTAATAACTACGAGATCGTAGCAAGGAGCGGAATCCTTACCGTCAATAAGCGCCCGGTAACGGTCACTATCGGCAGCCTGTCGGGTTATTACACCGTTACTCCGGATGTTAGCGGAGTTGATTATTCGGTTAGCGGACTTGCCGACGGCGATGATAGATCGGTGCTCGGTATAACGTTCGTTACCACCGCTACGGCGTCGAGCGATGTAGGCGGACAGTATTGGATAAACGCTGACAAATACACTAACGGCAATTACAACGTTACAAATTGGAATCGCGGCGTCTATACGGTTATGCGTCTTGCGATCTCGGTAGAACTTGCCGCGCAAAACGGGATCGTTTACGGTGACGGCGGAATAGTAGGCGCAACGATCGGCGCGGTAAATTGCAATATTGCCGGTGCGGATATAGATAAGATTCTTCGAGATATAAAACTTTCGCTTAGCTATTCGGGTAAAACGTTCGGCAATATCCCGTATTCGGGTACTGTCGCGCCTGCCGAAGCCGGCGTATATACGGCTACGCTTGTCGGCATTAGCGACAACTATACGCTTACGAGTTCGGCGTCGGTCGATTTCACTATAGCAAAATACGTTGTGGACGTATCCGCTATCTCGGCGCTTACTCAGCCGTACAGCGGCAAAGCGCTCGCGCCCGTCATCATAGACAAAGTTCACGGCGACGGCATCTATAAGGTGTCGGGCAATACTTTTGTGAATGCCGGCAGCCATGACGTGTGGCTTGAACTTGTCGATCCGAATAATTATCGTTGGAACACCGTTGACGGCGCAATGACTTCGGTCGTGTTCGAAATTGCCAAGATTGCAAACGCGCTTGACGGAGCGATCTCGATCGCGGGTTGGCAGTACGGCGCTTACGACGAGAAGATAAACGCGCCTTTAGCGTCTGTCGTGTCGGGCAGTACGGTCATTTATCAGTATTCCGCCGACGGAGTCAATTACACGACCGTCGTTCCCGAAACGGGCAATGCGGGCAAATACTTTGTGCGCGTATTCGCTGCGGAATGCGAAAACTATCTTGAGTTTATAAGCGAACCTGTGAGCTTTACGATCGCGCGGTACGAAATAAATACGCCGAAGCTTACTATCGTGACGAGCGGCGACGGTAAAAACGATGTGTATACGGGCAGCGATCTTGCTTCCGCTATCGTAGGATTCGATCCAATGTTCATGCAGATAGCTTATGACGGGAGAATAAACGTTTCCGGCAACAACGTTACGGTATTCGCGCAAGATGCGAATGTTTACAGCGTTACGATCTCGCTGTTCAACTCACGGAATTATTGTTGGAACAATGGCGACGACGATAACGACGGCGCAATAACGCTCGAATGGACTATAGGACGCAAAAAGGTCGCTAAACCTACTGCGGACACGAGCATAAAAATAGTCAACGGCAGCGCTATAGTCTATATTCCCATCGGGTTCGATCCTTCGATCATGGAAATAGATAACAACGAATACAGCTACGGCGGCACGTTCGAGGCAATTATCGGACTGAAAGATACCAAAAACTATGAATGGGCGGACGGCGATGACGGGGAGTTCGGCATCGTTTGGACGATAGTCGGCGCGGATTCCGTGTTTACCGGAATAACGGTCGCGCTCGGCGTTGCGGCAGTCGCTATGGCTGTACTCATGCTTGTTCAGTTCATGCTCAACCGTAAGAGAAGACTCGAAACCGCGTCGGCGATGCAAGATATAGAAAACGTAGAGGCGACGGCGCAAAATGCAGAGCAGAGTTCTGCGGTCGGTAACGATCGCGGCGACGGAGAGGAAGGAGGGATCGAATAGTGAACGGAGTATTTTTAGCCGATTCGATATTTTCTCCGACACAGGTCGGAATAATGGTTGCGGTCGGGATCATAGTCGGGCTGCTGATAATAGCAAACATAGCGCTTTTTGTCGTCTTCAGACGACGGCGCGAGCGCAAGCTCTGTACGGCGCAGTTGCAGCAAAAGCGCGACATGCTGTTGAGCAAACTGAAAAATATCAAAGACGACGGATCGCTTGACGAGAGTGTGTTGCCGTTTGCGCGGCGTGCCGCCGATTCGGTCGAGGGCGATGACGAAACCGACGACGAAGCGGATATAGACGAGGCGGACGACGACTCGGACAGCGACGATGACGCCGCAAAAGAAGTCACGCAAGAGGAAGGGGATATATCGGCTGCGGATATCTTTGCGGTTGCGGACATGTCGGAATATACGCGGCGTAAGCTCGGCTGCGTCGGCGATGAGTATGACCGCAAGCGTTACTACGTTATGTACAAGCAGGGGTTCGAGGCAAAGCTTACTGCTGCCGACGACGAAGTCAAACAGCGGTATCAAGAGATAATAACCGAGCTGTGGCAGTATAAGGGCGTTAAGCTGAAATCGAGCTTCCGCCAACAGCGCATTTACAGAGGGCGAAAAACGCTCGGTATCATTCTTTTCCGCGGTAAAACTCTATGCTTGGCGCTTGCGCTCGACCCTAAACCGTACGAAGAAACCAAGTATCGCGGCATAGATAAGTCGGATAAAAAACGGTTTGCCAAAACGCCCATGCTTTACAGATTGACTTCTGCGCGCAAAGCGGAAAACGCTAAGTATTTGATCCTTAGGCTTGCCGAAGAAAATACTATACCGATCGACGAAAATGCCGCCGTTCCCGTTTGCGACTTTACTAAGACTACGCCCGACGAGATGTTCGTTGCCGGCATGATACGCATAGTTATTTTGGGAGAAGCGCCGGAAGCCGAACCCGAACCCGAACCCGAGCTTACTGTGGAGGAAACTTTCGACGGCGTGCCGCAAGAGTCGGATGCGGATAGGGAAAAGGACGAAGGCGACGATGATATCGAATTCGATACTCCCGAGGGGCGGATGGTGTTCGACCGCAGTTTTGCGGCGAGGATCATTCAGGCGGACGACGCGTTAAAGGCGCGTTATTCGGAACTCAAAAACTATCTGCTCAATTATAAAGGCGTTAAAAACCGCGCCAGTTGGAAGCGCGAAACCTTCTCGATAGGCAGGACGACCGTCGCTACATTCAATGTGCGCGGCAAAACACTGTGTTTGTATCTTGCCGCAGATCCGACGCGGTTCGACAACACCAAATATCACGTGGATAACATGTCCGAAACGGCGAGCCGCAGAAAAACGCCGTTACTGTTCAAGGTGCGAAGCGACAGGCGCACGGCTTACGCCAAACAACTGATAGATATAGTTATGCAGGATCACGGCGCAGTAAAGACCGAACGCCGTCCCGTGGACTATACGTCGCCGTACAGATCTAACGATGCGTTGGTGAAACGCGGTCTGATACGCATTACGCAGTCCGTTGCCAAAAATCCGTTTGCCGCAAACAGCAAAGAAAAAAATATTCGTAAATAGCAAGATCGGCCCTGTCGTAAATATCGAGAGGGCTGTTTCTTTAATTTGCTTGACTTAAAGTGGGGATTTGGTTATAATGTATAATGAATAATTAGGTAAGGAGTTTATCATGCCCAAAGAATATATTATGACTGCCGCAGGCAAACGCGAGCTTGAGGAACGGCTCGAACACATAAAGCTTGTGGAAATGCCGGCTATCGTAAATGAAATAGCGATTGCGCGCGCCCAAGGCGACCTTTCGGAGAATGCCGAATACGAGATAGCGCGCGAAGAACAAGCGCAGCTTCAGAACGAGATCGACGCGATCAAAGAGAAGCTTGCCAATGCGAAAATACTCGATGAAAAATCCATAAACGACGATGTGGTATCGATAGGGTGTGCGGTAGAAGTTGTAGAGGCGGATATTGCCGACGGGCTTGCGGCATGCGAGCGCATGGGGCTTACGCGCACGGACGTTATTGCCGGTTTTATTTCGCGTATGTCGGTCAACGATATGCGTGCGAACCGTTTCCGTCGCGGCATACTCGACGAACTTACCGAAGCCGATTATACGCTTGCCGGATGCGAACTGCTTGCGAGCAAACGCTATAAGAAAGAAGATCTTGTAGATAAAGGTTTTGCCGAGGACGATTTGGCTAACAAGGTCAAAGCTCGCGGCAAAGCGGATAAGTCCAAGTGCGAGGGGCTTAAAGTTTATACTATAGTCGGTTCGCACGAGGCGGACGCGCTCAACGGCAGGATATCCAACGAGTCGCGCGTCGGCGCGGCGCTCATGGGCAAAGAAGAAAACGATGTCGTTATGGTCGGCGATCTTATATTCAAGATAGTCGGTATAATGGTAGATAAAAAAGCTATCAAAAAATAAGTTGCGGATTTCGGAGTATTACAAATGTCGGAACAGAATAACACGGTTGCGCCCGAAACTCAAGCGGACGCGGCAGAAAATATAGACGCGCTTAAAGCGGTCAGGCTTGCCAAGCTGAACGATCTGTGCGCGAGCGGCAATGACCCGTTTAAAATAACGCAGTTTCCCGTAACTGCGCATGCGGAAGATATAACTTCCGCGCCCGAAGAGGGCAAAACCGTATCTATCGCCGGCAGGCTCATGAGCAAACGCGTTATGGGCAAGGCGAGTTTCGGACACGTTCTCGACCGTTCGGGACAGATCCAGATCTACGTCAAAAAGGACAACCTCGGCGACGAGGTGTATGACGGTTTTAAAAAACAGATCGATATCGGCGATATAATAGGCGTTACGGGCGAAGTGTTCGTTACGCACCGCGGCGAGGTGTCGATTGCCGTCAAAGAATTGACGTTGCTCAGTAAGTCGCTTACGCCGTTGCCCGAAAAATGGCACGGATTGAAAGATAACGATTTGCGTTACCGTAAACGTTATCTCGACTTGATAGTGAATACCGAAGTAAAAGATACGTTTATAAAGCGCAGCAAGATCATTTCGGCGGTAAGGAGTTACCTCGACGCCGACGGGTTCTTGGAAGTGGAAACGCCTATACTGAATACGGTTGCAGGCGGCGCCGCCGCGCGCCCGTTTATAACGCACCACAATACGCTCGATCTCGATATGTATATGCGCATAGCGCCCGAGCTGTACCTAAAACGGCTTATCGTAGGCGGTTTGGAGCGTGTGTACGAGATAGGCAGGTGTTTTCGTAACGAGGGAATGGACATTAAGCACAATCCCGAGTTTACCATGATGGAGCTTTATCAAGCATACGGCGATTATACGGACATGATGACGCGCGTCGAGGATATTTATTGCAATGCCGCGCACGCTATCGGTTTGGGCGATAAGATAACCTATCAGGGTAAGGAGATAGATATTTCCCGTCCTTGGCGCAGAGTGACTATGCGTGAAATAGTAAAAGAAACGGTGGGCGTTGATTTTATGGCGCTTACCGACGCAGATGCTGTGAAGGCGCTTGCAAAGCTCGGCTTGGAGGCGGACGGCAAAAAGAACGCCGCCGAATGCATGTATGTGGCGTTTGACAAGCTTGTAGAAAGCACGCTCATCCAGCCGACTTTCGTAACGGGCTATCCCATAGAAATTTCGCCGCTTGCAAAGCGTAACGACGACGGACTGACATATCGGTTTGAGTTCTTTATTAACGGATGGGAGGGCGGTAACGCATATTCCGAGCTTAACGATCCCATCGATCAGGCAGGTCGGTTCGAAACCCAGCGCAAAATGATGAAACAGGGCAGTGAAGACGCTCAAGCCGCGGACGACGATTTTGTCGAGGCGCTCGAGTACGGCTTGCCGCCTACGGGCGGACTCGGTATCGGTATCGACCGCATGGTCATGCTGCTTACCGACAGTGCGTCGATTAGGGATGTGATCTTATTCCCTACAATGAAACCTCGACGCTGAACGCATATATGCTTCGTTATACGGCGTCAGCCGTCGCGTCGCCTCGGTCGTGTAGGCGGTTCTACACTCCCGTCGGACGACGCTCGGACTTCCTTGTCTAACTCGCATCTATGCGCTCAGCGGCTTGAGTGCACTGTGCGATATAGTTCGACATTAACGGCGTCAGCCGTCGCGTCGCCTCGGACGCACAGGGGTTACGAATTTTTATTATTCACAACATATAAATGAGCTTATTCGACGAAATAAAATCGGCGGCGGAGCAAGATAAATTGCGCTTGCACACGCCCGGACATAAGGGCGCGCTCTGCGAGTACGATTTGACGGAGCTTACCGACGACAGTTTTCCGTCGGACGCGGTAGCCAAAGCCGAAAGCCGTGCTGCCGCGGCATACGGAGTTAAGCATGCCAAGTTTTTATGCGGCGGCAGTTCTCAAGGCGTTAAAGCTTCTGTATATTACGCCGCCGCGGACGCGGTAGTCGATATAAATTCGCATCGCTCCGTATTCGACGGGTTTATGCTGTCGGCCAAGGCTTATGTTGCGGCAGGGGAAAAGGGATGCGTCCGTCCGCTTACTGTCGAGCAGATCGATAGGGCATTAACGCCGCAGACCAAAGCGGTAGTTGTGACCACACCCACATATTACGGTTATTGCGCCGACAATAGTGGCATAGCCGAGTATTGCGCCAAAAAAGGGTTGATGTTTATAGCGGACAGCGCGCACGGCGCGCATTTCGGGTTTGCGCAAGAGTTGCCCGAGAGCGTAGCGCGCTATTGCGATATTTGCAACGTGTCGGCGCATAAAACGCTGTCGGCGCTCACGCAAAGCGCGATACTTCTCGATAATCTCGACGATACCCGAAGCGCGGCATTGTCGGATACCGTCGAGCTTATGGGAACAACAAGCCCGTCGTATCTGTTGTACGCGTCCGTGGACGGCGCAATATCGAAAGTTACGGGCGGAGCCGCGCGCGAACGCTATAAAGCGCTGTACGCGCCGCTGTGCGATCTCAGAAAAGAGTTCGTGTTTTTGGATAACGACGATTATACCCGTCCCGTGCTTGACGCGGCGAGAATGGGGATATCGCCGTACAAACTGAATAAGCGGTTGTGTCTTAACGGCGTATATTCTGAAAAAGTAGACGATCGGTATATAGTGTTTATTTTTACGGCGGAAAATACGCCGAACGACGTTGAAAGATTGAAAATCGCACTGCGTAAAAGTATCGGGGAGATCGAGTGAACATATGAACAAATGCAGATTTATCGTATTGGAAGGCGTAGAGGGCGCCGGAAAGAGCAGGCAGTGCGCTATGCTTGCGGACGCTCTCAACGGCATGAACATACCGACTGTGCTTACGCGCGAACCGGGCGGTGCGGAGCTTGCCGAAAAACTGCGGTCGCTGTTGCTCGATCCGGCGTATTCTCCCGACGCCGTTACTGAGCTGTATCTGTATTCCGCGGCACGTCGCGATCACTTAAACAGAATAGTGTTTCCGGCGCTCGATAGCGGTAAAACCGTAATATGCGACAGGTTTATTTATTCCACGCTCGCATATCAAGGGTACGGCAGAGGGCTTGATTTGGATTTTATTCGAGAAGTAAACGCGCGCACGATCGAACCGTTGAAAATCGATTTGGCGTTGTTTCTCGATCTTCCGCCCGAGCTTGGTTTCAAGCGCAAGGGCGGCGCGGATAAAACCGATAGACTTGAGCGCGAGAGCTTGGAATTTTTCGAGCGCGTTTACGGCGGATTCAATGATATGTGCGATAACGGGGAGCTTGTAAGGATAGACGCAAGCGGAGAAAAGCAACAGACGGCGCAATATATATCAGACGCCGTTAAAGCCGTATTATGAATATGGATCTTAAAAAATATGCGCAACTGTACGCCGCTTTGCCGGCGGCGGCTGTCGTTAATAACAATACTCACGCGAGCGCGTTTTTGCTTTCGGGAGAGGACGGGGACGGGTTGGAAATCCTTGCACGTATCGTAGCCGCGCGGTTGTGCGGTTTAAGCGACGGTAACGCGTTTGACGACCATGCCGATATTGTTACTTATCCGCAGCCGCCCGAAACAAAAAAATCCAAGGGCAAAAAGGCGGACGGGGAAAAGCCTAAGCGCTATTCTATCGCGGTGGACGATATACGGGATATAGTCGATTCGCTGTACCTTACGCCGTTCGAGCTGGATAAACGCGTGTATATAATTCACGGCGCGGAGAGCATGAGCGAAATTTGCCAGAATAAATTGCTCAAATCCCTCGAAGAACCGCCGGAGCGCGTTTGTTTCGTGCTTTGTTCGTGCGGCAAGCTTTTGCCGACGGTCGAATCGCGTTGTTACAAAATCGATCTTCCGCCGTTCTCGATCGCTACGGTGGAGAACGAGTTGAAAAAATATCATGGCGATGGCGCGGCGGTAGCGCTTGCGGCTCGGGCGAGCAGGGGTAATCTCGGGCTTGCGGAGAGCATCCTGTCCGATTCGGGGTTTGCTGATACTTATGCGGCGGCAAAAAAGATATTGGCGCTGTGTACAGGCAGTAGGATGTTTGTAAAGACGGCGGCTGTATACGAAAAGTTTACGCGAGACAGATCGGACGCCGTACTCGGCGTAATGGAATATCTGTTATGCGATATCGCGCGCGTGCTGTCGGGCGCAGAACCTGTGTTCGACGAGCGCGATATTCGGAGTATCGCCGTCGGATTTATGCCGTACTCGGCTGCCAAGTCGTGCGAGCACGTGCGTGCCGCGCGCAGAGCTATCGGCGGCAACTGTATGCCGACGGCGGTTATGGACACACTAATATTAAAGATCATGGAGGAAAAGGCGTTATGCCGAAAGTGATAGGCGTAAGATTTCGCACTTCGCCGCGAATGTACTATTTTGCGGCAACGGAAGGCGAGCAATATATAAAAGGCGGCAAGGTGATCGTCGAAACTCAGCGCGGTACGGAGCTTGCTACCGTAGTCATGACGGAAACCGATGTGACGGACGATAAAATCGTCGCGCCGCTTAAGCCCGTTGTGCGTATCGCAACGGAATCGGATATTGCGGCGGTGGAAGCGGACGAGAAGCAGAAGCAGGAAATGATAGCCGTCGCAAAACAGAAAGTAGAAGCGCGCGGCTTGGATATGAAGATCGTCGATTGCGAATTTACGGTAGATCACAGCAAACTCGTGCTTTACTTTACCGCGGAGTCGCGCGTGGATTTTCGCGAGCTTGTCCGCGATCTCGCGTCGGCATTCCGCATGCGTATCGATCTAAGGCAGATCGGCGCGCGCGAAGAGTGTAAGCTCATCGGATCGCTCGGATCGTGCGGACAGCCGTGCTGTTGCGGCAGGTTCGAATCGGATTGCGAACACGTATCCATAAAAATGGCGAAGAATCAAGGTTTGGCGCTTACTCCCAACAAGATAAACGGTATGTGCGGCAGGCTTTTGTGCTGTCTGTCCTATGAAAATAAAACCTATGAGGATGTTTTACGCCGCAGTCCCAAACACGGCGCCGTCGTTACATGCCCGGACGGCAGAAGAGGCTCTGTAGTGTCGGTAACGCCGCTGACCGAAAAAGTGCGCGTTCGTATAGGCGACGACGATAATTTCGAGTTCTGCGAATTCGATCTGAACGATATCAAGTTCGAGCGCGGCGAGCAGAAATCAGACGCGCACGGCAATTCTGCCGATTCGGATAAATCGCGCGGTAATGTCAAACCCAAGAATAGCCGTAATAACAATAACAATAACGGCAATCGCAATAATAGCAATAACGTCGATAACGGCGGAAATAATAAGGATAGGGGCAATAATCCAAATGTCGTCGGCAACGGCGAACACAAAAAGAATAAAAACCGTCATCGCAAAAAGAAAAACACCGGCGATAAACCGCCGCAACAAAATAATTGAATTTTTAATACAATCGAAAATCTTTCGGATAAGATGTCCGAGAGATTTTTTATATCGTATATATATTAAAAACGCTATAAAGCATTCTTATAATTTGTGCCCCATTCGAACATAGCGTCAAAAACGGGCTTTAATGTTTTTCCGAGTTCGGAAAGCGAATATTCGACACGCGGCGGAACTTCGGCGAATACTTCTCTTTCGATCAAGCCGTCATCTTCCAAAGCTCGCAAGTTGTCTGTCAATACTTTTTTGCTTATTGCCGGAATGGATTTTATAAAATCGCCGAACCGTTGTATTTCGCTTAATATCAAATTGCGAATAATAAGTAATTTCCACTTGTTGCCTATAAGCTGTACGGTAGTTGCAACGGGGCATTCGGGTAATTCTTCTTTTGTAAGCATGGCGGTTACGTCCTGTCGGTTGTTTGTGACTATTATAGTGTATTGTAAAAATAATGTCAATAGTTCAAAAAAGAAACCAAGTAACAAATTTATTATCAGATAATAAAAAAGTAACGGTCTTGTATAATGTTTCGGCTTTGTATATTATATAAGCACAAATTATGATTCGGAGGTTTCATTATGAAAAATTTCAACAAATGCAAGGTTGCGGATGAGTCGCGTATCGAGCTTCACGACAAGCTTGCTCTTACTGGAGCGGAAGTAAGCATAAACACACTCGCCGCAGGAACAAATGTGCCGTTTGTTCACTCGCACAAGCAGAACGAAGAAATTTACGCGATCGTCGGCGGCGAGGGAAAAGCAGTGATAGACGGGCAAAGCGTTGAATTAAAAGCGGGGGATTGGTTGCGTATTTCTCCGTCGGCAAAGCGACAGTTTTTCGCGTCGGACGAAAAATCGCTTAGTTACATATGTATTCAAGTAAAAGAAAACTCGCTCGAAAATTATACGATGACGGATGCCGTTGTGTAACAACGAAAGATTTTGTTAAATGCGACAAGCGCGGTCGATCGAAACGATCGCGCTTTTTGCTGTGATCCTATGTCAAAACAAAAAGAATAAAAATTCAGACAAGTCTATCTTGATTAAAACGGCATTTGCGCACGCAAGGCGAGTTCAGTTTAAAAAAGCAAGCAGCATATTCTTTAATGCTATCCGCTGTTCTACGTTCAGTCTGCGTATAAGTCGAGTCAAAGCAGAAATATCGTCGTTATTGTTATCCGTTGCGACGACAGGCGAATACTCGCGCCCGAACAGCTCGTCGATGCTGACGTCAAACATTTCCGCAATCATGAGAATGGTTTGACAGTCCGGCTCGCTTGTGCCGTTTTCCCAATTACTGACATTGCGCTGTACATTGGATATTTTTTGCGCAAGTTCTTTTTGCGTCATTTGGTATTCTTCGCGTAATTCTTTGATCCTTAATTTCATAAAGTTTTCCCCATAGTATTATTTTAGTCTAAAATACCAAAAAAATTACTTAAAACTATTGACAAAGTCAAAGAAATGCTATATAATATCAACATATAGTAATTTAATTACTATCTGTTGGCAAATTCAGTATTAAATATAGAAAATTTGTCACATTTACTTTCGGGGTATACGCATAACGCGTTGCCTATAAATTTTCCCCCTCATTATAGAGAAAGTCGCCCATGCGGCGGCTTTTTCGATTAAGAAAACCGATGCAAACACGTTTAGGATCATCGACAGAGCAATACAAAAACCGAGGAGCAATATTTGCTTCTCGGTTTTTGAAAACTGCGCGCCGTCTTTGATAAAACGCACCGAAGCGTTCTCCCGTCGGTTAACTCCGTTAAAGCTACCTTGTGGCACACGCCACATCTTGTTTAGTGCTGCTGCGGTCAAGCCCTGACACGGTTCGCAAGCAGACGTTGCACAAGACCTTAACATCAACGCCACCTAACGGTAACAGACCTCCCATACGCAAACCGAGGACGGTGTTCGACCCTACTGTAGCGGATTGTAGGTTACAGAGCGCCGCTAATTCTCCGTCTAGCGCAGTAGAGTTATTATAACCCGTCGCGCAAAAAAAATCAAGTGTTTTCGCCTCATTTAACGTTTGCTATTTTCGCAAAGTTCGGTTTTGCTACGATATTTATTGATTTGTCAACGAATTTGCTTGACATGCGCGACTTATAAGCGTAAACTTATATTGTTGATTTATCAACAATGGAGCAATTATGGACGACGTTTTCGAGAATTTTACGATCAACATATTAAAGCTTAACAAGTTGGTACATAAGATCAAACTCGCCGAAATGGAGGAGTACGGATTAAAAGCCATACACGTGATGTGCGGATATTATCTTTTGAAAAATCCGAACGGTTTGACTGCGAGCGAAATTTCTCGGCTTGCCGTCGAGGATAAAGCGGCTATTTCGCGCGCGCTTGCGATCATGCGCGAAAAGAATTTAGTCGCTTACGATCCCAAAACTTACAATTCCGTAATAGTGTTGACCGACGATGGCAGGCGATTTGCGGAAGCCGTTATCCAAAAGGCGAATCGGGCTGTCGAGGCAGGCGCCGCCGACATGACGTACGCGGAGCGAGTCGAGTTTTACAAAAGGCTCGGCGATATAGTAAATAATCTTTCTGTGTATTACGACGGGCTTGTCGGCAATAAGTAACGTTCTACGATAAAACAACGTGCAATGGCGAGACGGCGAGCAAAGCGCGCCTTCAGTTTATTGCGCTGAAATATATAGCATTATATTACAATACGCCAAGGAGTAAATATATGGAAAACACGGAAGCGGTCGAGGTCGAAACGACCGAACCCAAAAAGAAAAAGTGTAAGCTGTGGGTCAAAATAACCTGCATAGTTCTCGCCGCTATTATCGGAATAATAGCCATTATCGGGATCACGTTCGCAAGCGTGTGGAGCGACGAGATTTCGAGCGTGCGCAGTTTTAGTAAACTGAGGTCACGCAACGTAAAACCGACGTAATTACGCCCGATCAAAGGAAACGCAAGTTTAGAATAATTAGCGGACGGTTGTTATAAACGATCCGAAACAAAAAAAGCAAGCGAACTCGCTTGCTTTTTTGAGTTAATAATATTGTTGTTGAACCGATCAGAGCGTCGGTTTTGTGTGTACCGTCGTATTGGGCATAAATTCGCCGTAAAACATCTGTTGGAATTCGGCAATATTAGAATACCTGTCTTTGGGATAGATAGCCAACGCTTTCATAAGCGATTTTTCGCGCACGGGCTGGATATTTACGCCGAGCGCCGACGGCGGTACGATCTTGTCGTTAAGTCGGCGTTCCGTAGCCTCGGGCGGCGGCGAACCGATAAGGCACGTGTAAATAGTCGCGCCTATCTCGTATATATCCGTCCAAGGTCCTTGCGTTCCGCCCTGAGTGTACAGCTCGATAGGCGAGTAGCCTTTTTTGAGTACAAAGAACGGCTTTTTTATGTTTTGCGTGTATATCGACGCCGCGCCGAAATCGATGAGCTTGATAGCTTTATTGTCTACTATCTGAATGTTTTCGGGCGAAATATCTTTGTGTATCACGCCGTGCTGGTGCAGTCTGTGCAACGTTTCGAGTACGGGCCGCATGATATTGAGCGTTTCTGCCATATGGAGTTTGCCGCCCCTGCCGTTTATAAAGCGGTGCAGGCTCATGCCGTTAAGATACTCCATTACTATATATGCCGTATTGTTGGTCAGGAAAAAGTCGTAGATATTAACTATTCCGTCGAGATGCTTGATCGAAGTAAGAACTTTTGCTTCCTGAATGAACGCAGTCAACCAATAATTGAACGCCTTGCTGTTTTCGGCGTCGCCGATATCGACGGCGGTCGCGTACGGCGCGCGTTTGCAATAGCCTTTAGGCAAGAATTCTTTTATTGCGACACATGTGCATGTGAGCACGTCGTAGGCTTTGTACGTAATGCCGAAACCGCCGCGACCGAGCGGCATGCCTATCAGATATCTGCCGGAGAGCAGCGTTCTTAACGGCAATGCGCCGAGCGGTGACTGATCGTCGGCAGCGCGCTTGCCGCAACGCGTGCAAATATGCGTGCGCGGATCGAGCGTGCCGAAACAGTTTAAACATATTGATTTTATATCGCGTGGATCATGCATGATAAGTAATTAAATCCCTTACCGTTTAATTATATACTTATATCCGACTTTTGTCAAGGGTTATGTAATTGTAATAGGGAATTGTCGAATATCGCGAATACGGCGCGGTTCGGCATGTCTGCGCACGGAAAACCGCGCGGATTTATAATTAAGTATTATATAATACATACTAACCGAGTGAAAGGCAGTAAATCGTTCGGACGCGGCGCGATAGCGCTCGCGTTTATAGGAATCGTCGCAAAGCTCATAGGCGCGCTTTACCGAGTGCCGCTTACCAACATAGTCGGCGCGGAAGGCATGGGACTGTACCAAATGGTTTTCCCGTTATATACCGTGCTGTTGAGTATCTGCGGCGGCGGAATAACGTCGGCTGTATCGCGCGTGGTCGCGAAATACACAGCGGTGGGTAACGACGTTGCTGCGCGGCGAACGGTGCGTGTGGCGCTGTTGCCGTTATTGTCGGTGTCGCTTATAAGCGCCGGCAGCGTAGCGCTGTTGCGCAACGTAATTTCGGGCGTACAGGGCAATACCGACGCGGCTGTTTGCTATATCGCGTTGTGTCCGTCGCTGCTGTTTGCAGGCGGTATCAACGTTCTGCGCGGATACTTCCAGGGCAAATCGCAGATGTTGCCGAGCGGCGTCAGTCAGCTAATAGAACAAATAATCAAGCTTGTACTCGGGCTTTATCTCAGTCGCAGACTGCTCGCTTACGGCGTTAAGTACGCCGTTGCCGGAGCGCTTATAGGCGTGACGACGGGCGAGTTTATCGCGCTCGCGTATCTGTGTATCAGATATTTTATCGTTATGCGTAAACGCGTGCGGTATATTGCGCTCGAACGTTTGCCTGCCGAAACGGCGTCCGAGTTTTCAGTTTCGCCCAATGACGTTTCCGATAAAATACTTTTAAAAGAGTTGTACTCTTTTGCGCTGTCCGTCACGCTCGGCGCGCTCGTTCTGCCTATCACGCAAATGATAGACTCGGCGCTCGTTATAAATTTATTGATCTACGGCGGAGCAACGCGCGGAAATGCCACGGCGTTGTTCGGACTGTTCGTAGGACCTGTAGGCACGCTTATAAACATGCCTACTGTAGTCGCGCTGTCCGTGGCTATCGCTTTTTTACCCACGCTTACGTCGGCGGTAGAACGCGGCGCGGACACGTCCGAATCCACGCGCGCCGCGGCAAAGTGGATAATGCTTTTCGTTATCCCCGTCACGCTTGCGTTTTTGTTGTTTCCCGACAGAGTGTGCCGAGCATTGTATTCCAAAGGTTTGACGGAAGAACAGCTCGAAACAGCCGCGCAGCTTTTGCGAGTGCAGTCGATATCGGTGTTTTATATAGGCGTGCTTCAGTTATCCACTACAGTGCTCCAAGGTTATAATAAAGCGCATAAGCCCGTTATAAACCTCGTAATAGGCGCGTGCGTAAAGGTAGGACTTACGCCCGTGCTCGTGCGTATTTTCGGGATAGTTGGCGCCGCCGGAGCAACGGCGGCGTGCTATGCCGTTGCCGCGGTGTTGTCTGCACGGTGCGCGTATAAGTGCGCGCCGATAGGGCTTAACGCGTCGGACGCGGTAGTAAAACCGTTGAGCGTTTCGCTGATAGGCGCCGCGGCGTTTTTCGGCATGACCGTTGCGTTAAAATCGACGGCAATGCCGTATCTGTGGCAGACAGTCATTGCGGCGGCGGTGTTCGTTGCTGTCTATGCCGCCGGCGTAATACTGACAGGCGCGTTCGACGTAAATGCGCTTAAAGCGTTAAGACATAAAAAGAATATCGACGATATAGCGAATAATTAAAATCGTTCACACAATAAATTTCGCCTGACAAACGGAGTGTGGCAATACATAAATTATTAAAGAAGTAAACC
>Ga0137307_101227_pt1 | contig 24262 bp, 27 predicted proteins | sample NAcewD2O_March_2_FD_97180 | JGI IMG/M metagenome (GOLD analysis project Ga0137307, IMG submission 97180) | Mouse cecal microbial communities from Vienna, Austria - N-Acetylglucosamine amended D2O_March | ecosystem: Host-associated > Mammals > Digestive system > Large intestine > Cecum | place... | reverse complement strand
GTGGCCTATGCCGCCCAGTGTTACAATGCCAAAGCGGTGATTGTGATGCCCACCACCACCCCCTTGATTAAAGTAAACCATACCAAAAGCTACGGGGCGGAGGTTGTGCTTTACGGGGACGTCTATGACGAGGCCTGTGCCCATGCCTATGAGCTGGCGGAAAAAAACGGGTATACCTTTATCCATCCCTTTGACGATTTGGCGGTGGCCACGGGACAGGGAACCATAGCCATGGAAATTTTTAAGGAACTCCCCTTAGTGGAGTATATTTTAGTGCCCATCGGAGGGGGCGGCCTTGCCACAGGAGTGTCCACCCTGGCAAAACTTTTAAATCCCAAGATTAAAGTCATCGGGGTGGAGCCTGCCGGGGCCAGCTGCATGAAGGCCTCCTTTGAGGCGGGAAAAGTCGTCACACTGCCCACGGTAAACACCATTGCCGACGGCACGGCGGTAAAGACTCCGGGAGAAAATATTTTCCCATATATCAAAAAAAATCTGGATGATATTATTGCCGTAAATGACGACGAGCTGGTGGTAGCTTTCCTTGACATGGTGGAAAACCATAAAATGGTGGCGGAAAATTCCGGCCTTTTAACTGTGGCGGCGTTAAAGCATTTAAATGTGAAAGATAAGCGGGTAGTTTCCATTATCAGCGGGGGAAATATGGACGTGATTACCATGTCCTCCGTGGTGCAGCAGGGACTGATTTTAAGAGACCGTATTTTTACAGTTTCCGTTCTTTTGCCGGATAAGCCGGGAGAGCTGTCCAAAGTGTCAGAGACCATTGCAAAAGAGCAGGGAAATGTCATTAAGTTAGAGCACAACCAGTTTGTAAGCATCAACCGCAATGCGGCGGTGGAGCTGCGGATTACGTTAGAGTGTTTTGGGACAGACCATAAAAGGCAGATTATGAAAGCCTTAGAAAAGGCAGGGTACAAGCCCAAGCAGGTGCGCACAAATCTTTAGGAGACAGGGTGAATTTTTCCTGGGATTTGTCGTTCTGCAAAATAATTATTTGACGGGAGATAGAAAAAATGAGTGCAATACAGCAGGATATGACAGTGGGGAAACCGGGAACAATCATATTAAATTTTACCCTTCCCATTTTTATCGGAAACGTATTTCAGCAGTTTTACAGTATGGCGGACACTATAATTGTGGGGAAGTTTGTGGGAACCGACGCTTTGGCGGCGGTGGGCAGCACTGGAACCATTATGTTTTTAATTTTTGGTTTTATCATGGGGATGACGGCGGGGCTTTCCGTTATCACCGCCCAGAAATTCGGGGCAGGGGGTATGGATGCCTTAAAAAAATCCGTGGGTTCCTCCCTCTGGCTTTCCGGGGGAATGACCCTGCTTTTAACGGCAGTTTTTATGTTTGGGATGAAGTGGCTTTTAGAATTTATGCACACCCCAAAAGATATATTTGCAGATGCCTATACCTATATTATGATTATCTGCGCAGGAATTGTGGCTCAGATGCTTTATAATCTTCTGGCAAGCCTGCTGCGGGCCATTGGAAACAGCAAAGTGCCCCTGTACTTTCTCATACTGTCCGCACTTTTAAATATATTACTGGATTTGGTTTTTATTATTGCCTTTCACATGGGGGTATCCGGGGCAGCCTGGGCTACCGTGATTTCCCAGGGGATATCCGGACTTATCTGCTTTTACTATATTGTAAAAAAAGTCCCTATTCTCCATGTTTCCAGGGAAGATGTCAGGCCGGATAAGTTTTTGATTTATACCCAAATCCGCATTGGCCTGCCCATGGCCTTACAGTACTCCATAACCGCCATAGGCGCTATGATGGTGCAGGTTGCATTGAACCTTTTGGGTTCCGGGGCGGTGGCGGCCTTTACCGCTGCCAACAAAATCGAGCAGATTGTCACCCAGGCATACGTGGCTATGGGAACCACTATGTCCACCTACTGCGCCCAGAACACAGGGGCGGGGAAAACAGACAGAATCCGCCAGGGATTCCGCTCCATCTCCATTATGGGGTGCGTTTACTCTGTTGTGGTGGGGATTTTTATCATTGCGGTGGGGCGTTATTTCACCTACCTTTTTATTTCCGAAAATGTGACGGAAATTATGGGTCGGGTGCATATTTATCTGGTATGCGTGGCACTGTTCTTTATTCCCCTTATGGTGGTAAACGTGTATAGAAACGGCATCCAGGGCATGGGTTACGGGTTCCTTCCCATGCTGGCGGGGGTGGCGGAGCTCACAGGAAGAGGAGTTGTGGCGGTGATTGCCGCAAAGCAGGAAAGCTATGTGGGGGTGTGCCTGGCAAGCCCTGCGGCATGGGTTTTGGCCGGGGGGCTTTTGCTGGCGGTGTATTTCCTTATTATGAGGAAAAAGCAGCCTGATGCGTGAAGGGAATAAAGCTTTACACTTTAATTCCGGCTTGCTATAATGAAAAGAGATACAAGCCAATTTTGTTTATGAGAAAGCAGGTGGTCATATGCCAACAGGAGTAGAAGTCGCAAAGGCTGCTCTTGATAATTTTATGAAGATTCAGGAGTATATGCAGCTGGCAAAAAAAGAAAATGCTATTGAAACATATGCGAAATTGAAAGATGAATATTTGTCGTTGAAAGCAATTCTTCAAGTATGCGGTGTAAATCTTACAGATATTGATAAGATGAAAGAATAGTACATTGGTCTTGATGGGGAGAAAATGGGGGATTTTTATGTTTATGCAGGATGAGAAGAAAAAGATGAAGCCGGATATAAAAAAAAGCATATCTGCTTCAAAAGATGCAGGCAGGGAGTCCGCTTTTGCCCCGAAAAATTCCAGGGGTCTCCCCGGAAATATACGGGCAGGGATAGAATCCCTGTCCGGTTTTAATATGGAAAATGTAACCGTCCATTATAATTCATTAAAGCCCTCCCGCCTTAAGGCTCACGCTTACACAAAAGGGACGGAAATACATGTGGCTCCCGGCCAGGAAAAGCACCTTCCCCACGAGGCGTGGCATGTGGTGCAGCAGATGCAGGGCAGGGTTTCCCCCACCCGGCGCATTGCCGGGGAACTGGTAAACGACAGCGGGGCCTTAGAGCGGGAAGCGGATCTTATGGGGGCAAAGGCTCTCAGGACAGAGGTGAGGTAGGTTAATACAGACCTTTGGTATTTTCGGAATTCCTTGGTCAGGGCAAACTACAACGACTTGAAAAACGGAATTTATGAAACCACAGAATATCTGGAAGTTTTTCTGCGCGATCTTCTGCTTAACGAGAACCACCCGCTTCAAAATCGGACGTTGCACATCAGGTCTTAAAGTTTCGGTAGGCAGGAAGGATAGGGGGAATACATATGTTTATGCAGGATAAAAAAGAAAAATTGAAACCTGAGATGAAAAAAGCGTATCTTCTGTAAAAAGTGTGTACAAAGGGACTGTTTTTGCTGTAAATAATTCCAGGGGGCTTCCCGGAAATATACGGGCAGGATTTGTGCCAGCCCCGGTTTTGCAGAAAAAATCCGGCGGCGGGGTCGTCCAGCTTTCCCACATCAAAAATGTAAATCCCAATACCCAGGATCCACCTCACTTAGTCCAGAACGAAAAACCCACGATAGTCTTTGAGAGCATGGCTTCCAATTCCGCCAGTGCCCAGTGTATTTTTGACCAGACAAAACAGTATTCCGGCAATACCATCTGTGTGTTTGGATTGAACAGACGTTATACAGTTCCAAGGGCACCTCTCCAGCTTGAGTGGATTGGAGATGTGGGCATACATTTTTTCCGGGGATTTACATTTGAGTGGGAAAAACCTGGAGAAGTCCTGGAAACGGACCAGTATAAAATGCCTTTTATCGAGGCCCGGGCAGAGGTTATGGGCCAGGGGGAAAAGATTGTAAATGCATTGCCAGAGGACAGTATCCAATCTGAACATGTACCTGCAACGGATAATTCCCATAAGATTGTATACCGGTGGATAGACGGTGATGCCGAAAATGATACGTCCCAGGAGATTCCCGCAGAACATCTGACAGCTTTGTCAGAAGAGACAATGGGAGTGTTATCTGGTCCTTATACATGGAAAAGTGGTTCTGAAAGCAGGACGCATAAATTTTATTGTGGATTTATAGACAGAGTAAATGAGTGCGAAGGCCGTGTACGGGAAAAATATTTTAGAGAAAAGGGCAAACTGGCAGAGGATATGAACAGTTTCCTAAATGTCCCGGAATATTTGTCAAATGAGGGTGGCCTGAATGGTTATTATCTTCCGGAAACAACATTTATGATGAGTCCCAATACTCATAGAGTAATGCTGCACACAATCCGTTCCAGACAGGCGGCGTCAGATATTTATCCCGAAATAGGCAGCAGTGAAAAGCTATTACAGGTATTGGAACGGTATAGGAACGTGCAACTGGACGGGCAGTTGCGGACGCATATGGACAATGTAAGAGGTAACAATTTTCCTGCCAGCGCCCAGCCTTTGAAAAGTTATATTGAGAGCCGTTATTCTAAAGATAAAGAGGGTTTCGACAGTAAATCCATGCAGGATAAAGAGAGCATGAAAATGCTTTTTTATGCCAATATAGCAAAGAACAGCGTTTATTTTGAACCGCAATTAAAGGTATCTAAGCCCTTAAAAAGAGAATTTGAGACGGAGGGGACGAATTATCTTGGTGTGGAACTGCTGCAATTGCTGAAAAGTGGTAACCTTGTGGAAAAAGAAGTTTTTTATCAGAAATTGATAAAAATGCGGCAGTCAGTTTTTGATAAATTTTGGATTTCTGAAGAGATGAGCCCGGATTTCAAACGTTTTAAACAGATTGAAGTTAATAAAATATATTCTTACTATAAACGGCACAGACAGCAGATTGCTGCGGAGTTAAACTAGAAAAATATTCAGAGGAACTTTCACGGGAATGTGGCAGCGTTCGCTTTGAGGAACTGTAAAACTGGTATGACGGGTACTATTACAGCGACGGGAGAAGCCTGTTTAATCCCAGGTCTGTAAATTGTGCCCTGACAGATGGCGTCTGTCGGAATTATTGGACAGAGACAGGGCCTATGAATGAAATTGCAGAATGCGTGGAACAGAATGTGGATGAAATCAGGGAAGAAATTATAAAAATGGTGGCGGGAATTCCGGTGGAGATAGACCTGTTTAGAGGAATTATTCTGGAATTAAAAATGTATGGAAGCTGTGAAAAAATGAGTACTGAGTGACAAAATCAAGACGAGGGGAAAGTTTTAAAATTAACCTTGACACCCTGGAAATTATGTGGTATCCTACCAAAGGTGTCAAGGAGAAAAACTTGTCAGCGGAGGATAGTATGGAGACAAAGGCAAGACAGGCGTACCTCTACGATTTTTACGGGGAACTTTTAAACCAGCACCAGCGGGGAATATATGAGGACTATGCATTTTCCGATTTGTCTTTGGGGGAAATTGCCGCAGAGGAGGGCATCAGCCGCCAGGGCGTCCATGATTTAATCAGGCGCTGCAGCAAAAAACTGGAAGAATACGAAGAGAAACTTCACTTAGTGGAAAAGTTTTTATTGATAAAAGAAAAAGCAGAAGAGATTGAAAGTATTGCAGCTAAGAAAACGGAACCGGAGATGAAGGAGATTGCCGCCATTTCCAGGGAGATTTTAGAGGAGCTTTGACCTATGGCATTTGAAAATCTGTCGGAGAAATTGCAGAATGTATTTAAAAACTTAAGAAGTAAGGGAAGGCTGACAGAAGAAGATGTAAAAGCCGCTTTAAAAGAAGTAAAAATGGCCCTGTTGGAAGCGGATGTCAACTTTAAAGTGGTTAAGCAGTTTATCAAAACCGTGCAGGAGCGGGCCATCGGGCAGGATGTGATGAACGGGTTAAACCCAGGCCAGATGGTGATTAAAATCGTAAACGAAGAGATGATTGCCCTTATGGGTTCCGAGACCACGGAGATTGCATTAAAGCCCGGGAGCGAAGTCACTGTGATTATGATGGCGGGTCTCCAGGGGGCAGGTAAAACCACCACCACGGCAAAGATTGCAGGAAAGTTAAAGCAGAAGGGGAAAAAACCTTTGCTTGCAGCCTGTGACGTGTACCGTCCCGCAGCCATTGACCAGTTAAAGATTAACGGGGAGAAACAGGGCGTGGAAGTTTTTTCCATGGGGGATAAAAATAATCCTGTGGATATTGCCAAAGGGGCAGTGGAGCACGCAAAGAAAAACGGATATAATGTGGTGATTATAGACACTGCAGGACGTCTTCACATAGACGAGGATATGATGGCGGAACTTGCCGCCATTAAGGAACAGGTGGAGGTTCACCAGACCATTCTTGTGGTGGATTCCATGACGGGGCAGGATGCCGTAAATGTGGCGAATCTTTTTCAGGAAAAAATCGGTATCGACGGTGTTGTTTTAACAAAGCTGGACGGGGATACCAGAGGCGGTGCGGCCCTTTCCATCCGGGCTGTTACAGGCAGGCCCATATTGTATATCGGTATGGGGGAAAAGCTTTCGGATTTGGAGCAGTTTTATCCGGACCGTATGGCGTCAAGGATTCTTGGCATGGGGGATGTTCTCACCATGATTGAAAAAGCCCAGGAAGCCATTGACGAGGACGAGGCCAGGAAATTAGAGCAGAAGATGAAAAAGGCCGAGTTTGATTTTGAGGACTATTTAAGCTCTATGGGCCAGATGAAAAAGATGGGGGGACTTACCAGCATCATGGGCATGATGCCAGGGTTAGGGGGCATGAAAATGCCGGAAATTGATGAGGCACAGGCGGAAAAGGGCATGAAGCGCACAGAGTCCATTATCTATTCCATGACCCCGGAGGAGAGGAGAAATCCTTCCCTTTTAAATCCCAGCCGGAAAAAAAGGATTGCCGACGGCGCAGGGGTGGATATTGCAGAGGTAAACCGTTTGGTAAAGCAGTTTGAACAGGCGAGGAAAATGATGAAGCAGATTCCCGGAATGATGGGAGGTAAGCGCGGTAAAAGAGGCAGATTTAATCTTCCTTTTTAACATAAAATAAATACAAACCAGGAGGTGAAAGAGATGGCAGTAAAAATCAGATTAAGAAGAATGGGACAGAAGAAAGCTCCTTTCTATAGAATCGTTGTAGCGGATTCCAGATCTCCCAGAGATGGAAGGTTTATTGAGGAAATCGGCACTTACGACCCGACCAAAGACCCCAGCGAATATCATGTAAATGAAGAGCTGGCAAAAAAATGGTTAGCAAACGGAGCACAGCCCACAGAGACCGTCAGCAGACTTTTCAAATCTGCAGGAATTGAAAAATAGCGGTTAAATAAAGAGAGGTGTAACCGATGAAAGAATTAGTGGAAGTAATTGCAAAAGCGTTAGTCGATCACCCGGAGGAAGTGGTGGTTTCCCAGACGGAGACAGACAGGACGATCACACTGGAACTTCGTGTGGCACAGTCTGACATGGGGAAAGTAATCGGCAAACAGGGCCGCATTGCCAAGGCAATCCGCTCTGTGGTAAAAGCAGCAGCCTCTAAGGAAGACAAGAAAGTAATTGTAGATATTATGTAATATATAGCGTCCTTTCGGACGCTATTTTTCTCTCATGGCATAGGAGGGCCTATGGAAGACTTATTTAAGGTAGGGGTGATTACAAGCACCCATGGATTAAAAGGGGAAGTGAAAGTATTTCCCACCACAGATGACCCGAAACGTTTTTTAGATTTGAAAGAGATTCTTTTGGATACGGGAAAGGAAAAAACTCTGCTCCATATCTCAAATGTGAGATTTTTCAAAAATATGGTAATCTTAAAATTCAAAGAGTTTGGGGATATCAATGAAGTGGAGCACTTAAGGCAGAAAGAGCTTTTTGTCACAAGGGAACATGCAGTGCCTTTAAAAGAAAACGAATACTATATTGCGGACCTTATGGGCCTTTCTGCAGTTTCCGACGAGGGGGAGGACTTAGGGGAAGTCGGGGATGTGCTGCAGTCGGCGGCAAATGACATATATGTGATAAAAAAACAGGGGGAGAAAGACTTTTTGGTGCCTGCCATTAAAGAATGTGTCAAATCCGTGGATATCCCTGGGGGAAAAATTGTGCTTCACCTCCTGCCGGGGCTTAGGGAAGCCAATGAGAAATAGGGAAAGAGGGAAACTAAATGAAATTTTATATTCTTACTTTATTTCCGGAAATGGTGATGCAGGGCCTTTCCACAAGCATTATCGGAAAAGCGGCAAAAAAGGGGATTTTAACCATAGAGGCGGTAAACATCCGGGATTATACCAGGGATAAGCATTTGAAAGTGGACGACTACCCCTACGGGGGAGGGGCCGGCATGGTGATGCAGGCACAGCCCATTTTTGATGCCTATCAGGCGATAAGGGATAAAATCGGCCATAAGCCAAGGACAATTTACCTTACCCCCCAGGGACCCCTGTTTCACCAGGCTATGGCCAAGGAGATGGCAGGGGAGGAAGAGCTTGTTCTTCTCTGCGGACACTATGAAGGGGTGGACGAGCGTGTCTTAGAGGAAATTGTAACGGACTATGTGTCTGTGGGGGATTACGTCTTAACCGGAGGGGAACTGCCTGCCATGGTGATGGTGGATGCTATTTCCCGTATGGTGCCAGGGGTCTTAACCAACCAGGAATCCGGGGAGACGGAATCTTTGGAGGGGGGGCTTTTGGAGTATCCCCAGTACTCAAGGCCCAGGGAATGGATGGGGAGAGAAGTCCCGGAGGTTTTAATGTCCGGGGACCATGTAAAAATCCAGGCATGGAGGAGGGAGCAGTCCATACTCCGGACAAAAAAGCACCGCCCGGATTTGTTAAAATCTGCAGATTTGACCATCAAGGAAAAGGCATTTTACAGAGTAAATGAATGAGAAAAGAAAAATGAAAAAGGGTCTAGTCCTAGTGCTGATAACTTGATATAATAGACGGGAAAAGGAATGAACTTAAGGAGGAAATAAGAATGAACAAAGACAATTTATCTTCTGCAGAGGCACTTTCTAAGCTGAAAAGAGGAAATCAGAATTATCTGGAAGCAAAAACCAATTCCGGTAATATTTCACCTGAAATCCGCAGGCAGACATTTGAGGAGGGTCAGGCTCCCTATGCTGTTGTAATTACCTGCTCCGATTCCAGGGTGATACCGGAAAGTATTTTTATGGCAGGCATTGGAGAGCTTTTTGTCATCCGTGTGGCAGGAAACGTTATTGATCGTCATCAGCTTGGCAGCATCGAGTATGCGGCAGACCATCTTGGTACAAAGCTTGTAGTAGTGCTGGGCCATAGCCGCTGCGGAGCCGTGGGAGCAGCGATGAGCAGCGACCCGGAAGGTTATGTGAAGTTTATCACCGATGAAATCCGTAAAGCTATCGGGGAGGAAAAGGACGAACTGCGTGCCAGCTGTCTCAATGTTCAGCAAAGCGTTTCCGTTATTAAAGAAAAATTGAATCTGTCCCAGTCAGAAGATGAAAATGGAGTGAAAGTATGTGGGGCAATGTATCATATTGACACCGGGGCAGTAGAATTTTTAGATTAACAGAATGAGGAGAAACTTATGAAACCAGAAGAATTAACCCAGATGCTTATGAAGATGCAGAAAGAGACAAGAGAGGGAAAGCTGCACTGGAAGCTGGAGGTGCAGACCACCGAGGGAAATGAAGAGAAATATACAGTGGAGGAAGAGGGCCGTGTGTGGATTGTGGACGAGTGCTACACTTCCTTTTTCTGTGAATACCAGGGCAGTGAGTTTTGTATGATTACCTATGAGATGATAAAGAGCAACATGGAAGAGACAAAGACAAATAACTATGTGTTTTTACCGCCTCTGGGTGTAAGGCTGTTTTCCCTCCATACCCTGCTTCCCCATAGTATTGAGGCGAATGCGGTGGTGATTTCCCATATTCATGCACTGTGGGAACTTTTGGCGGAATTGGTGAAAAAGGGCAGCCCTCAGGTAGAACTGCGCATCCGGGAGGCGTCTGTAAATATTCAGGAGGACTGATACCGCGCATATATATTTATAAAATGCACGGTATCGGAAGCTGTGGGGAGGACTTGTTATGGCAGAAAAAAAGTGCTGCAATCAGTTGGAAGTGGAAACCATTCACAGATTTCGGGAGATTTATGCCAGCCAAGACGCATATACTGTGCCCTTAAAAGACGGAGGGGACAGGGAGCAGATAGAGAGACTGGCAGCACAGGCGCTATATCCAGAGGAGCCGGAGCTTTTCTTTGAGATGGAAAAAACAGAAAGCAGAGAGGAAACAGCAGAGCAAAGTCTGTCTAAAACCAGGCAAAGGGATGCTCTGCTTTTTCATTTGTCAGCCAGGGCATCCGGGGAAGAGAACGTGGTTCGGATGATTAGCTGCGGCGGGGTGGATGACGGGAAGTCCACCGTGATTGGAAGAATTTTGTATGAGGCAGCAGGTGAGGAAAAAAGGCGGGAGATAGAAAATAATCCCCTGTATCTCCGCAGGGACGGGACGGTGGATTATGCCATGCTGGCAGGGGTGTCGGAACAGGAGGCAAGGCAGGGGATTACCGTAAAGGTTTCTTACAGCGGATTTAGGGCAGATACCGGCACATTCCTAATGGCTGATGTGCCGGGACATGAGGAGTATACCGGGAATATGGCATATGCCGCAAGGCTTTCCAGCCTGGCGGTGCTTATGATTTCTGCCAATAAAGGGATTGTACCCCAGACCAGGAGACATGCCAGAATCTGTTTTTTTATGGGTATCCGAAAAATGATTTTTGCTGTAAATAAAATGGATATGGTGCACTTTGACCGGGAAGTGTTTGAGGGTATTGTAAAAGAGATAACCTACCTAATGCAGGAGTATCACGACTGCACTTACCAGATTATACCGGTGGCGGCAAAAGCCGGGGACAATATCGGAGAAAAATCCAATCATATGCCCTGGTATCAGGGGGAGACGCTTCTTTCAGCCATTATAAAGAGCCAGGGGGAGAAGGCGCCGGAAAGCAGTTTTTATATGCCAATACAAAAAACCATAAAATCCAGCCAAATACCGGGAAAAGAGATAAAGAGACGCGTCCTTTTAGGCCAGGTATTCGGGGGAAAAATATCTAAGGGCCAGGAGATTTTCGTGTACCCTACCATGAAAAGGGCAAAGATTTCCAAATTGTATTCTTTTTTCCAGGAAAGGGATGAGATTGAAGAGGGACAGCCTGCGGCGGTGGAACTTGACCGGGAATTAGATGTGGCAAGGGGATATTTTTTGGCAAAGGAAGATATGTTTACCCCGGCAGAGTGTGTGGAGGCGGATATTCTATGGGTGTCGGATGACCAGTTAAGGCTTGGCACCAGGTATAAAATAAAAATTGGGGCGAAAGAGATAACCGGGGCAGTGACAAAGATTTTATACCGCATGGATGTGAATACTGGGGACCATAAATTTGCAGAACATATTACAAAAAATGGAATGGCAAGAGTAGAGCTTCGTTTTTCCCAGGAGGTGGCGGCATCCCCGGAAAGCCAGAGTCGGATTTTGGGCACACTGACCCTTTTAGAAAAGAAAGGGGAGACACTTTTAGGGTATGGAAATATTGTAAAAACCGTAACCGACGAGGTGTTTTTTGAAAACGGAAAGATGGTTGCCAGAGAGGAGCGGGAGGAGGCGTTAGGCCAAAAAGCGGGAATTCTTTTATTTCCCCAAAAAGCGGGGAGTGAATGGATAAATTATGTGGAGCGCTATCTGTTACATATGGGATTTCACACCATACAGGTGGGGGAGAAAGACAGCCGGGAAAGAATTTTCCGCCTTACGGAAGCAGGGCTTTTGGGACTTTTGTCCGCAGAAGAAGTGATTCTGCCTGATTTAATGGGAGAGGAGCCTTACCGAGTGTGTGACTTGAGAGGGGAGGTATTTTCCCAGGAAAATCTTGTACATATACTTAAGAGAGTGAAGGGCTGGGCGGCAGGGATGCTGTGCTGACCAGGAGATTTAAATAAGGGTTAGGTGAGTATTCCCGGGGAAGGAGGAAGACTTGATACGGATTGGAATATGTGATGACGAGGCGTGTATGTGCAGTAGAATAAAAGACCTGGCAGTTTCTTTTTTAAACAGAAACAACAGGGATGCAGAGTTCTTTCTTTTTGGGTCCGGGGAGGCGGTTTTGGAGTGCAGGGAAAAACTGGATATTTTGTTTCTTGATATTCAAATGGATAACATGGACGGAATGGAGACTGCAAAAAAGCTCCGCAATGGTCAATTTCAGGGGTTTTTGATTTTTACCACTGTGTTAAAAGAGATGGTTTTTTCCGCCTTTGAAGTGTGGGCATTTGATTATCTCCTAAAGCCCATAGAGGAAAAACAATTTGAAAAGACAATGGAGCGTCTCTTTTCTTCCATGTCCCAGGCTAAAAGCGCAAGACTCCTGGTGCAAAGAGGGTGCGAGAGCAGCGTGATTTCCTTTGATGATATTGTGTTTTGCGAGGTCATTAACCGGAAAGTGTATCTGCACCTTAAGTCTTCCCAGGTCATAGATTTTTATGAAAAAATAGAAAATCTGGAAATGAGGCTGGACAAAAGATTTTTTAAATGTCACAGGAGTTATCTCATAAATTTAAACTATTTGAAGAGCTGTAATGACAAAGTGGCATATATGGAAAAAGGGGAGGAAGTTCCCGTTTCTCGTCTCCGTAAAAAAGAGCTTTCCCAGGCGGTTTTTCAGTATATGAAAGAATGGGGGAATTAGGGTGGCATATTTTTTAGATATATTTTCTGCTTACATCATAGGCGGCATGGAGCTGTGTGCCCAGCTCTATTTTTTTCTCCGCTTTTTAAAGAAAAGACTGCGGCCTCTGCACTTTGTTTTTTGCGGTCTTTTGACCCTTGTAGTAATGCGGCTGAGCTATGGAATCGCATGTTCCCTTACCAGCATGGTTCATCCTTTTTTGTTTTCCATTTATTCTGTGAGGGCGGGAATTTTGTGTTCACTGCTGTGGGATATTGTGGAGCTGTTTTTATCCCTGGCCTGCTATATTGGCATTTTAAAATACTTTTCGCCAAAAGAAAGAGAAAATGATATTTATGTGATGTTATTTTCTATGCCGGTATTTTTGATTTTTTTCATGTTGGAGTATGTGAAAAAAGAAATCTATGGGAATGATATTTTGACAGATAATCAGGGAAATGTGCTAAATGCAAATCACGGCCAAATGCTTATACTGCAAGTTCTTGCTATGGCAAGTCTGTTTTGTATTCTTTTAGGTTATCAAAAGATGGAAGAAAACTTCCGCCTGAACAGGGAGCTTTCCCTTCTTACCCAGGAAGAAAACTATTTCCGCCAGTATGTCACAGAGGCAAAAATGCATGAAGATGAGACGAAATCCTTCCGCCATGATGTGAAAAACCATATGGTGGTTTTAAAGGAACTGCTGCGCCAGGGAGAGGTGGGGCAGGCCCTGGATTATGTGGGGGATATGGAGGAATTGGCGGGGAAATGATGATTTCCCCTCTGCACAAACCATCCTCTGGCAGATATTCTCATTCACAGAAAGCTGGGGTTAGCGGAGAGCCGGGGAATTTCTGTGTGCTGCTCATTACTTCTTCCCTATCCCTGCCAGGTGCGGGATATTGATTTGTGCATTATCTTATCTAACGCACTGGACAATGCGGTAAAGGGCTGCGGCATCAATGAAGAGGGAGAAAAATATATCCGTGTGGAGGGGAAATCCCAGGGGGATTTTCTGTTTATAGAGATTTCCAACAGCTATGATGGAAAAAAGAGATTCCGGGAAGGCACGGGGCTTAAAAATGTCAGGGCGGCGGCAAGAAAGTATCATGGACAGGTAAATCTTACTGTCAAAGACGGGGAGTTTTGTTTTTCTGTTCTGCTTTCAGGAACTGGCTTTCCATAATCTGCATCCCGCACCATCAAAAAGACATTTACACGTCAAATCCCTTTAATTTTTGAAAAGAAGGGACGAAACAACAGGTAAGACAGTATTTATGTCTGAAAAGATTTCGTCGAAGAAGGATGATGATATCTCTATGAGAATTGATGGAAACCAGAACCCTTACAGGGCAAAAGAGGAAGAAAAAGTAAGGGAAATGCAAAAAAATGCAACGGCAGAGCCAAATGCCTTTGCAATCGAAGGGGCGGTTGCGGCATTCACCAAAGGGGAAGCATGGCTTTTGGAGCTAAGAAAATATATTTGGGAAAACAAGAAGGCGGCAGCAGAATTTATCAATGAAAATATTCCAAAGATAAAGACAATGCCCTCAGAGGCAACTTATTTGATGTGGATTAACTGTGGGGAGCTTGCGATGGATGATAAAAAATTCTGCAGGTTTATCAGGAAGGATACCGGGCTTTATGTTTCGGAGGGGAGCCAGTATGGAAATGAGGGAGAGGGATTTATGCGCATGAATGTTGCGTGTCCGAAAAGCAGGTTATACGACGGGCTTGACCGTCTGAAAAAAGGTGCGGAGAGATATGAGGAGAGTAAAGGATGATACATATTTGGTATGCAGTTATTTTTTATTTTATTGTAATAAACCTTCTGGGTTTATGTCTTATGGGCATGGATAAGTCAAAGGCCAGGCGCCATGCATGGAGAATTTCGGAAAAGAGCCTTTTTCTGGTAAGCATTTTAGGGGGCAGCCTTGGCACATGGGCGGGGATGTATCTGTTCCGCCACAAGACAAAGCATTGGTATTTTGTGCTTGGGATGCCTTTTATTTTCATCCTCCAGGCAGGGCTTTTTATTTATCTTACAGGTAAAATTTAACATGGGGAGAAACAGGAAATGGCGCATTATAACTGTCTGATTATTGATGATGAAACAGATTTGGCGGAAATGACATGTGAATATTTTCAGATGTTCGGGGTGAGTATTGCCCGGGAGGAAAACGCCGAAAGAGGACGTATCTTTTTAGAGAAAAACCAGGTGGACATTCTTTTGCTGGACATTAATTTAAATGAGGAAAGCGGCTTTGACTTGTGCCGGGAAATACGGAAGAAATGGGAAAATCCCATTTTATTTATCAGCGCAAGGCAGAGGGATGACGATGTGCTTATGGCTTTAAATATCGGCGGGGACGATTATATCAAAAAGCCCTATTCCTTAAGTATCCTTTTGGCGAAAGTCAAAGTGATTTTAAAGAGGATGGAGAGACAGAAAAAAACTTCAGACAATATTCTGCAGGAAGAGGGGCGGGGGGAGTTTCTTCTCCACGAGGAGACCTTAAGCGTATGGGTGAAGGGCAGGGAGATTGGTTTAAAAGCGAAAGAATTTGCCCTGTTAAAATGTCTCTATGACAATAAAAATACAATTGTGGCAAAGGAGAAAATTTTTGATACCGTATGGGGAGATGCCTTTTACAGCGACGGCACCTTAAATGTGCATATCCGCAAGCTTCGGGAAAAACTGGAGGAGAATCCCAATGAACCGGAGTTTATTAAAACCATATGGGGGACAGGATATATGTTAAAACTAAAAGAGCAAAGTCAAAAGAGTGAGGAAAAAATATGAAATTCAGGTATATTCCGGCAGTCTACACCCTGGTGATGGGTGTGCTGCTTTTTTCTATATTGGCATATTTTGGGAGGAAACCTTATCCCGGCAGGGATATGGTATTTTACAATGAGCAGAGGATTTTGGCCCAGGAGTCCATAACAGCGGGAATGGACAGGCAAAAGATTGAAGAGGCATATCACTGCAAAATTTTATTTATATCTGATAAGGATTATGAAGTAAAATTGTCAGACGGGCAAAAAAGGGCGGCGCTGGTATTTGACTATATGGAACAAAAGAATCTGGCAGGCAAAATTATATTTTATCCAGAGGAAAACCGTTATCTGGAACTGAAAGCAAATATGAAAGAGAGGATACTTAGAATTTTTTTCCTGCTGCTTTTCTTGGGATATCTCTTTTTGGGATTTTTGTATGTACAGTTTATACGTCCCTTTTTAAATCTCCGGAAATTTGCCAGGCAGATTGCAAAGGGGAATCTGGATTTCCCCCTTAAAGCCAGGAAGCATAATTATTTTGGGGCGTTTACGGAGAGCTTTGACCTTATGCGGGAGGAATTAAAGCGTGCCAGGGAAAGTGAATGCCTGGCCAATCAGAGCAAAAAAGAGCTTGTGGCAGAACTTTCCCACGATATCAAAACACCGGTGGCGGCCATACGGGCGGCCTGTGAGGTGCTGCTTCTTGAGGAAAAACAGCCCGGTATACAAAAGAAAATCGGTATGATTGACAACAAGGCAAAAATGATTGACGAGCTGGTGGGAAATTTATTCCATGCCACCTTAGAGGAGCTTATGGCGTTAAAGGTGGAGCCTTTGGAGGAGAGTTCCCTTTGTATTAAGGACATGCTCTTTGATATGCAGGAATACGGTCAGATTTATATTGCCCCCAAAATCCCGGAATGTATGGTTTATATGGATCAACTCAGGTTTTCCCAGGTCATAGACAACTGTATGAACAATGGGTGGAAATATGGGGGCACACAGATGACGGTGGAATTTTTGGAAGAGGAAGAGGGACTTCACATTAGAATCAAGGACAATGGCAAAGGAGTGCCGGAAGATGAACTGCCCCGGATTTCAGAAAAATTTTTCCGGGGCAGCAACGCTAAGGGGAAGGAAGGATCCGGCCTTGGGCTTTATCTGGCAAAGACTTTTATGGAGCAGATGAAGGGAGGAATGGAGTATTATAATGACAATGGATTTGTGGTGGAATTGTTTCTGAAAAAGGTTTCGTGGGAAAAGAAATAAGAAACAGTTAAGAAATACACAGGAAACAGGTTAAGATTTTGGGGATGCATACTGTTACAATGAAAAATGAAAATAAGGGTGACAGCTATTTACGGGAAACGTTGCCACAAAGGAGATAAAATATGAGCAGTATATTAACAGCAAAGGATTTGTGCAAGACTTTTTCCAATGAATCTTTACAGCAGCATGTGCTGAAAAATTTAAACCTGACCATTGAAAAGGGGGATTTCACTGTTATTATGGGAAATTCCGGTTCTGGGAAGAGTACCCTTCTCTATGCCCTTTCCGGTATGGACAGACCCACTTTGGGGAGTATTTCCTATAAGGGGGAGGAGATATCCAAACTGAGCAATGACAAACTGGCGGTATTCCGCAGAACCCACTGCGGCTTTGTATTTCAGCAGAATTATCTCAATGATACTATGAGTGTTTTGGATAATATAATGGTGTGCGGGCTCTTGGTAAACAGGGACAGAAAAGCCCTGGCAAAAAAAGCGAAAGAGCTGATGGTATCCGTGGGGCTTTCAGAGCAGGCTTTTTCCAAATTTCCTACCCAGCTCTCCGGGGGAGAACAGCAGAGGGCGGCGGTTGTCCGGGGAATCATCAATGAGCCGGAAATCCTTTTTGCAGATGAACCCACCGGGGCATTAAATTCCCAGAACACGGAAAATGTATTAAATGTGTTTACAGAGTTAAACCAGAAGGGACAGAGCATTGTGATGGTCACCCATGACATGCGTTCCGCCAGAAGGGGAAACCGTATCCTGTATTTAAGCGACGGGGTGATTACCGGGGAGCTGCTTTTGGGAGCCTATGTGAGAGGGGATAAAAACCGGCATGAGAAACTGCGCACATTTTTACAGGAAATGGGGTGGTAATATGCAGGGATTATTTTATATCACAAAAAACAGCATGAAAAAGAAAAAGGGGGATTTCATTGTGCTCTTTGCCCTGATTTCCCTTGGGGCTATGCTTTTATATACCAGTATCTCCGTTTTCCTCGGCATGGGCATGGTGCAGGATTTGGCCTATGAAAAAGCCCATACGGCGGATTTCCTATATATGACAAACGGAGGGGGAGAAAAACTTTCAGAAATTTTAAGTTCCAGGGAGGAAGTGGCGGAATATGAGGAATCCCCTGCAATGTACCTGCAAAGTGTAAAATACAAAAAAAGAGGGGAGACAGAGGAGAAGGAGTTTGCCTTTGTCCTTGGGAAATTAGAGGAGGAGAGGAAGATTGGGATTTTGCCGGAGCCTGGCCGCAGTATAAAAAAGATGAGCATTTATCTTCCCTACTACATGAAAGCGGCGGAAGGGTATGGCCTGGGGGATTCGTGTTTTATCACCATAGGGGAGAGGGAGTATTCTTTTGAGGTGGCGGGATTTGCGGAGGATCCTTTGTTTGCAACGCCCTCTAATATTTCCTGTTACAGTACCTATATCAGTGAGGAGTGTTTTGAGGAATTAATCCGGGAAAATGAAACGGCAAAGGCGGCAGAATGTATTCAGTATAAAGTGCGTTTAAAACCTGGGGAGGACAGTTTTGAATTTGACAAAAATATCAGCGCAGCCTTAAACCGGGAAATGCCGGAACTGTCAGAATATCTGGGGCTTGGGGTGAACTTTAGCACCATGAAGCAGGGGGCTTCCATTATGTCAAACATCAGCATGGGGATTATCCTTGTATTTTCTGTGATTTTGATTGTGGTAGTGCTGCTTATTATACGTTTCAGCATCCACAATTTTATGGAGATGAACCGGAAAAATATCGGAATCCTTATGGCGGCGGGCTACACCTCAAAGCAGTTAAATTTTACTGCGGTGATGGAGATGGGATTCCTTGCATTTTTTGGCTCCCTTTTTGGCATTGCCCTTGGGGTGTTGGGAAGCGGGGTAATCGGAAATTTCCAGGGGATTATGATAGGGCTTTCCTGGAACCAGACATTTCATTTGCCGGGGGCTGTGTGTACGGCGATGGCGGTGATGTTTATCGTGGCTTTGGTGTCCTACTTAAGCGGGAGGACATACCGGAAGATTTCAGTGCTTTATGCCCTGCGTGGAGGCATCGACACCCACAATTTTAAAAAGAATTATTTCTCCCTGGAAAAAACCAGGCTGCCGTTAAACCTGGCTATTTCTTGGAAAAATATCTTTGCGGAAAAAAAGAAAAACCTGTCTGTTTTTTGTATTGTGGCTCTCCTGGCGTTTTCCTGCTGTATTGGCTTTAGCCTTTATGAAAATTTCGGCACGGACAATGAGATGCTTTTGCAGATGATCGGGATAGATGTGGGGAATATCTGCCTTTCCGGGGAAAATATAGAGGAAGTGGGAAGGGAGATGGAAACCTGGGAGGAAGTGGAGGACGTGCTTTACTGCAGTACCATGAGTGTCAGCTTAGAAAGCGGCTCCCAGAAGACAGAGAGCACCTGTGATGTCAGCAGGAATCCGGAGCTTATGAGAAATGAAATGATTGTGGAGGGAAGGCGGCCCAAATATGAGAATGAAGTGGTATTATCCACGGGAATTGCGGATATTTTACAGGTGGAGGCAGGGGACAGCGTCTACCTCACAGGCCAGGGAGAGCGCAAGTCCTATGTGGTCTGCGGGATTGACCAGAAAATTACCAATATGGGGCTTCGTGTTACGCTCTCAGAAATAGGGGCAAAAAATTTAAACGGGGATTCCACCGTGCTGTTCTTGTATGTCTATGTGAGGGAAGGAGTTGATGTGGAAAAGGTGATGGATAAAACCGCAGAAAAATTTCCGGGAATAGAAATTCAGGACAGCAGCGTCCAGATAAAGTCTGTCACCAATGGCATTGCATTGGCAATGAAAGCAATCTGTATTATTTTTGGGCTGATTACTGTTTTTGTAGTAGTAATTGTGGAAATCCTTTTGGTGAAAACCAAGGTGGTAAAGGAGAGAAAACATTTCGGCCTGAATAAAGCCGTAGGGTTTACCACAGTGCAGCTGATCCGCCAGGTAATGGTTATGAATCTCCCGGTGATTTTTACAGGGGGAGCAGTGGGGGCAGGCCTTAGTATTTTCTTTATGGAACCCCTGGTTGTTATTTGCCTTTCCTTTTGTAAGATAAAGGTCTGTCCTCTTAAAATACATTTGCTTGGGCCTGTGGCTTCCGTTTTCGGAATCCTTTTTATGGCTGCATTTGCAGCATTTCTTGCCTCAGTAAAAATCAGGAAAATAGAGCCTGTGTCTATGCTGGGGGAGGAGTGACAGACTATAATCCTGTGCATAAAATGAAGTAGAAATATAATTTGCCAGGAGTAAAGAAAATGAGAGATTATTGTAATAAATCTTGTTGTTGTAATTGCTGTCCCGGGCCAATGGGTCCCCAGGGCATGTCAGGCCCAGCGGGGCCCCGGGGTCCTGCAGGGCCAAAGGGAGAGCCGGGACCAATGGGCCCAGAAGGGCCAAAGGGAGAGCCGGGACCAATGGGCCCGGAAGGGCCAAAAGGAGAGCGGGGGCCAGCCGGCCCCTCCGGCTCTGAGATACAATCTTCATATTTTAACGCTGTTATGCAGGGAGGATACCAGGATGTCCCTCCGGAGGGGGAAGTTAAATTTTTATTGGCGTTTCAGTCCGGTGATTTTTCCTTTATCCCAAACACAACAGAGATTACGGTAAATACAGGAGGTATTTACCGGGTGGATTATTCCGTACTGATCCGTCCTTCCCTGGGACGGATAAACGCCGCCTATGCAGTGGCCATTAACGGCCTGGAAAATCCATTATCCTTTTCCGGTTTCTATTGTGACGAACGAATCCACACGGAACGCCTGGAATTAACGGGAATGTTTATCACTTCTATTCCAGCAGGGGCAAGGGTTGCCCTGCGGAACAAGTCTTCCACGGAAGATTATCTGGCGGGAACGGGGATTGACAACCAGGCTGTCAATCATGCGTCTATTATACTTCAGAGAATCGGATAACAGAAAAGGGAATGTCTGCTTTTTTAGCAGGCATTCTTTTATATGCAGAAAATTTTTAAATTTATAAACATGACACACAGTTGTCCATTTTATGTGTTAAACTATAAAAAACGAAAGTGGAGGAGAGAATATGTCATTTGATTTTAAGAAAGAATACAAGGAATTTTATATGCCCCCGAAAAAGCCCGGGATTGTCAGGGTGCCTTCCATGAACTATATTGCAGTCCGGGGGAAAGGCGATCCCAACAAAGAGGAGGGGGAGTACAAAGAGAGCATAGGTCTTTTGTACGGAATTGCTTTTACCATTAAAATGAGTTATAAAGGTAGCCATAAAATCGACGGATACTTTCAATATGTTGTGCCGCCCTTAGAGGGCTTCTGGTGGCAGGAAGGAGTGACGGGAATTGATTATTCCAAAAAAGAAGAATTCAATTTTATTTCCCTTATCCGCCTGCCGGATTTTGTGAAAAAGGAGGATTTTCTCTGGGCGAAAGAAGAGGCATCGACAAAAAAGAACAGTGATTTTTCCAAAGCGGAATTTCTGACTTATGAAGAAGGGGAGTGTGTGCAGTGTATGCATATCGGTTCTTATGATGAGGAACCCCGGACAATTCAGGCCATGCAGGATTTTGCGGAGGAAAAAGGTTACAGGATAGATATTTCAGATACACGGTTCCATCATGAAATTTATCTCTCCGACCCCAGAAGGTGCGATGTGAGCAGATTAAAAACGGTAGTCCGCCATCCCGTGAAAAAGATATGTTGAAAAATATTTTTTTCTATGCTATTCTGATTATCAGAAAAATGACAGATACTTTAGAAAAAAGGTGGCAAAACTATGAAAAATAAAATGCTTTCCCAAAGTGTTGCTGATAATATCCTGTCCATGATAACCATAGAAAAGCGTTTTTCTGTTGGGGACAAACTTCCAAACGAAATCGAATTGTCAGAGGAACTTAGTGTAAGCCGTACCACACTGCGGGAAGCAATCAGGATATTGGCCGCTTATCATATACTGGAAATCAGGCGTGGAAAAGGTACTTATGTTACGGAAAAGGTACTGGAACAGCCCCGGGATTTGGAACAGCTCTCCGGGGTAAAAGTAAATGCAAAAGACCTTTATGAAATGCGGCTGATTTTTGAGCCGGAAGCGGCTTACCTTGCGGCTGTCAGGGGAACGGATGGGGAGATAAAAAGGATACTTGATTACGGAAAGCGGATTGAAGATGAAATGAAAAATGGAGAGGACAGAACAAGGGATGAACATTCTTTTCATAAAGCCATTGCACAGGCCACACATAATGAGTTTATGAATAAACTTATGCCAATCTTATATCAGGCCATTTCAAAGGGAGTTGTACTGTCCACTCAGAGCGAAAAAGCAATGAAGGATACGTTAGTCGACCATAGGATGATAATGGAATTTTTGGAACAACGGAATGCAGAAGGGGCAAAGAACGCCATGCGGATTCATATTATGCATGCCATAAAAGAATTGAATATAGAATGAAACTTTGGCATCTGCGGCAAAAGCAGGTGCTTTTCTTTTTGACACAGACATTATACAACATATTGACATCAGACAACATATGAGCTATGATAAAGAAAAAAATTATATCAGGAGGATGGATTATGAAGTATATTGATGTATCTGCATGGAAAAGGGCCATGCATTGCCAGGTGTTTCGGAACAGTGTAAATCCCCAGTATTGCGTAACTTTTCATGTGGACATAACAAATTTTCTCTCCCAGGTAAAGAAACGGGGATTTTCATTTACATTTTCTTTTGTGTATGCAGTAACGAAATGCGCAAATGAAATAGAGGAGTTTCGTTGTCGGTTTGTGGAAGGGAAACCAGCTATTTTTGAGACAATCCATACGTCGTTTACATATCTTGACAAGTCCACAGAGCTTTTTAAAGTGATAAATGTCCCTATGCAGGATAAGATGAAAGATTATGTTGCCTTAGCGAAAGAAACTGAGGAAAATCAGACAGAGTAGTTTGACTGGGGAAAATTCTATGAAAAAGAGGGAAAAATCTTTATGCCTTTTTCCGTACAGGTGCATCATTCTTTTGTTGACGGCGTGCATATTGGAAAGCTTGCGGGGAAGCTGCAGAGCTTTTTAGATAATTTTGGGCAGGTATTGGGATGATGCAAAAGCAGGCTTTTTCACCAGAAAATTATGATAAAAACATAGCAATTACTCTCCCATATTATGAAGAATATTTCAAACAAATAACAGACATTGTCCATACGGCTTTTCCCATGCCCGTAACATGGTTAGACATAGGCTGTGGAACTGGAAAAATGGCAGATTTGGCAATGAAAAATCTTCCTGTGAAGAAAATGGTTTGTTGTGATAATTCGCCGCAGATGCTAAAGACAGCGAAAGAACATGTCAGTTCTTTAAAAGCTGATTTTCGTGAAATTTCAATACAAAATTTACAATTTGATTCAGACTTTGACGTTATTACGGCAGTTTTGGTTACCCATTATCTTAAATATGAGGATAGAATTGTAAGTATCAGAAATTGTTATAATGCCTTAAAAAAGAATGGCATGTTTTTCACAGTAGAAAATTTTGCACCGAATAATGATATTTTAGAAAGATTATATTTGGAGCGTTGGAAAAATTTTCAGCGGAAAAATGGAAAGAGCGAAGAAGAATGTGAAAGCCATATACTCAGATATAATACAGAATATTTTCCTGTCACCATAATGGAGCAAATGCAGGTATTACAAAAATGTGGATTTAACAATGTAGAAATTTTCTGGTGTTCCTATATGCAGGTTGGAATTTTAGGGATGAAATAAAGATTTGTTTAAAGCGGGCGCAGGAGTTATAAAGTAGAAAAGACGATAAAATAAGGGAACGAAACGCAAAGTTGACGAGATGAAACCACAGATTGGTTGTTTTCCCCTGTTGTTAGAAGTAGAATGTTTGCAGGAGGTGGATAAAAAATGACATTAGGACAGAAATTAAAAACATTGTTGAAAGACAAAGGTATGACGCAGGAGGATTTAGCAGAAAGGTTAGAGGTATCCCGACAGGCAGTTGGGAAATGGGTTAATGATAAAGGAATCCCTGAAGTAGGGAAAATAGTACAAATCAGTAACCTGTTCGGAGTATCAACAGACTACCTGCTGAAAGAGGACTGGGAAGAAAAAGGTGTAATGGAAGAAAGAGCCATATCAAACAGCGGGTACTATGTCAGCCAGGAAATGTTGGACGGATATTTGTCGTACAGTAAGCAGAATGTAAAGCAGATTACGGGAGGAATAAGTCTTTTTATAGTATCAAATGTCTTTGACTGCTTTGAACACAATAGCATGATAATATCTTTTCTCTATTGGCTTACAATGACAGCAGGGATAATCATTATTATTTGGCATTTTTTCCAGACCAAACAGTATCAGGAAATCAAAAATGAGCACCTTGCATTTGATGATAAGGTGTTTGGGGAGTTTAAGAAACAGCAGGAAAGCAGAAGAAAAAAATATGCCGTTATAATTATTGTGGGAGTGATTATTCTTTTGGCAAGTTCCGAAATAGAACGCTTTTTCATGATTTATCTTGGGCAGACAGCCTGCAATGTTTTTGGGTGGG
>Ga0137307_101226_pt1 | contig 24276 bp, 21 predicted proteins | sample NAcewD2O_March_2_FD_97180 | JGI IMG/M metagenome (GOLD analysis project Ga0137307, IMG submission 97180) | Mouse cecal microbial communities from Vienna, Austria - N-Acetylglucosamine amended D2O_March | ecosystem: Host-associated > Mammals > Digestive system > Large intestine > Cecum | place... | reverse complement strand
ATACCATATTGAAGAGAGGAGGTGAACAACACTTGGAACTAAATAATCAGATAAAAAGATATCGGACAGATATGGATTTATCTCAGGAGGCTCTGGCAGAAAAAGTCTACGTAACCCGGCAGACCATATCCAACTGGGAAAACGGGAAGAGTTATCCAGACATCCACAGCCTGCTTCTGCTAAGCTCAGTATTTCATGTAACAATTGACCAGCTAATAAAAGGAGATGTTAAGATTATGAAAGAAGTAATAAGCCAGAATGAACTACGAACCTTTAACCGCGACAGCGCAATATTCGCTTCACTGCTGATTTTATCCCTGCTGTCATTTGTACCGCTAACCGTATTCTTCGGTTTTGCAGGTCTTATCATTTTTGCCCTGCTCTATGCCGCCGGAATGTACTATGCCGTCCGGGTGGAAAAGCTCAAGAAAAAATACGACATTCAGACATACCGGGAAATTGTCGCATTCACAGAAGGGAAAAAATTAGATGAAATCGAAAAGGCAAGAGAATCCGGAAAACGTCCATATCAGAAGTTTCTTCTCGCACTGGCAGTGGCCATAATCACATTTTTAGTGGGTCTGCTATTTCTGTCGGTGTTGGGGACGGGGCATTTTTAATTTTACCCCGTCCCAGATTCAATTGGGGACGGGGTAAAATTAAAAATGCCCCGTCCCCAATTGTCTATAGTTTCATCGCCAGCTTCATTATCGGATTATACTCGTAAAGCAGCTTCGTAAACTCATTATCCTGTATGAGCTCATAAATCTCTTTTCCCACTGGCATCATATAGATCAGGGTTACGATTGCAAAGAAAAACCACACGATGAAAAGCGCACACAATATTCCTACTGCCCCGCCTGCGATTCGGTTCAGGAATCCCAGACCCGGAAGATCTGAGACGATGTCCAGTGCAAATATGACTGCACGGGCTATGATGGTTACCAGGATAAGCGTACACAGAAATGATACGATCCGTATGACCAGCTTTGACAAAAATTTTCCTACGTATTGTACAAATGTCTCTGCTCCGAGCTCCTTATAGATTTCATTATTATTATTTTCTGACAGCAGTTCCTTAAAAGCCTCTGGAATGTCTGCATTTTCAATGGCAGCTACCTGCATGTCTCTTGGTATCTCTGCATTTTCTACTGCATCCCTGACTTCCTCCTTATTTTTAAGCCCATCCAGAAGGCTGCTGGAAATCCCATAGTCTGCAAGCTTGTCGCCTGTCACCTTGCCGTTTACAATGTCTTCTATGCTGATCCCGAATTCTTTAAGCCTGTCCTCTGTCACCCCGGCGCCCTCCAGGACATGACGGACTCCTTCCTCTGTCAGGCCGCTTCCGTCCTCATCCGCCACTGCAGATGTTGCTGTATCTGTCACCGCTTTTGCAACCATTCCCTGTATTACGTCCTCAAGGGGAGTATACTTCATCACTGCGTCGGCCACGTATGGTGTCAGCACCGTAACAAGAATCAGCGTCAGAAGAGAGGCTAAAAGAGAAACTGCGATCCTTATAGCCCCCCGGTATACTCCGATTAAAAGTCCTATTAAAACAATGCCCCCTGTTACCATTAATACCCAGTTCATATCTTCTCCTTATTTCACAAGCCGGATATGCTCCACCCCGTTTGCATTTATCATTATGTATTTATTCACGCCTGATATCGGAAAGATCTCCAGTATCTGGTTGTTCGTCTCACCCTGGAATTTTTCGATTCCATTTCTCATAAATATTTTGCATCGTCTTCCATCGTACAGGATCACCTGTTCCCCGCAGATCTTAACATTGCTGTATTCACCTGTAAAGTCCTTAGACAGCACCTGCTTTCCGGATTTGTTATAGAGGCGGAGCTCGCAGCCGCTCTTTCCCCGGTTGTTAAGCACCAGCCCGATATACCGGCTGCTGTGGAAAACGCTCTTAATCTCCTTATCTATCTTCACGGATACCGTCTCTTCCGGCTGTTCCTTTCCCTCGTAGAGAACCAGACAGTTATCGCCTACCACCGCTGAGATATTCTGGGACATAAAAAATCCTTCTGCAAGAATCGTTTCCCCGTACTCCTTGTCAAGAACCTGTCGGTCAGTCTTCTCATTACCGGCTTCACCAAAGTTATAGAAGCCTACCCTTGATATGACTTTCCCTCCATTCACATATAGATAAATCACCTGCATAACCTGTCCGTCCGGGGAAATGGACGCATCCACAGGATAACCGGTCCCTCCCTGGGAAGCTTTGTGCTCCACCAGTATATTGCCCGCTGTATCATAGCAGATGATGGAGGGAGTAGATTCATTTTTCAATACCGCACATACGATTCCCTGCTCCGAGACTGAAATCCTCTGAATGGGAAGCGTCGTGTGGATCTCTCCCCTGATGCCGTCCTTTTGGAAAACATAAATATCATTACCTCCTTTATCGGCAACTGCCGCTGAGGTCTCATTACCCTCTATGAACGGATTTTTAATCTGATAAGGCTGGTTCCACTGCTCCTCTCCTCTCTGATTCAGATAAGAAATTCCGTCTCTGCTGTATTTTAGCACACCTTCTGAAAATTGTCTGTAGTTTCCTCCGGATATTCTGCCATTTCCATAAGTATCCGACACACGCACAGCGGTATATGTCTGAAGATTTATAAAAAGAAATGCAGCGGCAACTGCTGCCAGGGCGGTAACTGCTATGATGACTCTTCTTGATCTGGCCCGTTTTTTATGCCTTCTTGACTGTTCTTCAATCTCTCTTCTGGAAACCTCCTCGTCATTTAGTTCTGCTACGATCTGCTCAATCAGCCTGTCCGTCTGTTCTTCCGGATCCCTCACGACATGGAGGTTCGCATTCCTCCTCCGCCGCCTGGGGCGGTCTCCTCTGTTTCTTTTCAAAGCCGCTTCTCCTTTGTTCTATTAACTTCCTAAGACTGTGAGGGCATGTCCTACGCACTTCTATAAAAACACAGATTACTCTGCGTATCGTTTCCACTCACAATTATAGTTATTGTAACACATCTTCTATTAAGGTAACAATAATTTTTGACCGATATAGATGAGATTCCCGTTAGACAATCCGTTCATCTTACAGATCGCCTCTACATGATCCCTGTCTCCGTATACATCTATACTGATCGTATCCAGGGTGTCTCCCTTTTTGACAATGTAAAAATCTGCCTCTCCAAGCTGCTCTAACGCAGCAAAGGCTTCCGGACTATTGTCCGCTGAAGCCTTTGTATCCTCCGCATTTTCTGCGTCTTCTGTGCTGCCTTCTGTATTTTCCTTTACATCTTCTTTCACATTTTCCGCATCAGAGAGAGCACCGGCATCAAGATCCACCTCGTCTTTTGCAAGTGTCTCTTCCTTCTCCGGCTGGTTCACCGACCGGGACAAGGATTCTAAGGAGCTCTGCACTGATTCCATCTTATCATAACTGCTCATGGCTGAGACACCGATCACGAGTACAATAATCACCAGGAGTACGCTTGTTACATAGAGAACTCTAGAACTCTGGTGCGGTTCCCTGTAGGCGGATTTTTCCCTTATTGTACTACGAAAATTCTTTGCAGCTCGATCCTCAACCATTTCACTGGGTGTAACGCCATTCTGTCGGCGTGTATTAATCATATAGCTCTGCATGGCAGGATTTTTTTCATAATAGATATAATGTCCTCCCATCTGCATAAGCTCTCCGTATTTATATGCATAGAACATCTCGTCATTTTCGACGGAATCCTTCCATATAAATACGCTGTTCTCTTTTGCAAACATCTTCCCGTGCAGCTTGTTAATCCCCTGGTGCAGGTTCATGGGGTGTCCTGTCTCCACGAGACACCATCCTACGATGTCCTGGGATGGAAAATACTGCTTGCGTATATCCTCCATGTTCTCCTTTGCACTGTCACTGATCAGTACCTCTGTTCCTTCTAATTCTATATCCTTTATCTGCATCGCCCCGGATATGTATACAATGGCCTGTCCATCATGCTCGGCCACCTCGCCGGTAAGCGCCGCTGCTATGGGCGCGTCCACTGCTTTCATGCGTATCTGGCTCAGATAGGTATCTACATAGTCCTCTACATATATCTTAGGTTCATCACTTACATTTCCCACTTGTCTTACATTTTTTGGAAATTGTCTTTCCATATACTCACCTCACCTTGCATATTTTTGCTTATGATAGCATATGATTTATGCGTATTTTAGCAATCGGTGAGGGCTAAGACAGGAAATTTCCGGCATCTTCCTGTTATTTTCGACGGCTTGTTTCACAGGCTCCGCAATACTTGTCTGTTATAGTCGTAATCCACCCTTCCCTTGTCCTTGGCAGCGACAGAAGTGTCACCGGCCACATGTGATGCAGGATCACGTCTTCCTCCACACGGTTCAGCCTGAACAGCTTCTTCGCGTTCCTGCAGGCGCGCCCCGGATGGGTCATCCCGTGAAAATGGTCTCCTGTCTTTCTCGCATGAGTGTGCCAGTCGTACAGAAATAAATCGTGCAGCATTCCCGCCCTCGCTGCGGACCGCGCGTCAAGATGGAAAAACCGGCACCACTGGTAATTATAGTATGCTACGTTGATGCAGTGCTGATAGCAGTTCGTGCTGCCGTGGTGGGGGTATCTCTTCATCCGGAGTACCACCGGGTGCTCTGCGATATCCCTGATCTCCCTGTAAAAATCTTCCTTCCATCCCTGGCGGATGGCTTTTAATCTCTTTGCTGCTTTTGTCCTCAATTGATATATCATGTTATCCTCCGATGTCATTATGATCTGCTCCACCTTGTCTGATCCGATAAAATACAGCCACGCTTTCAGTTCGCTGAATCCAGGCATTTTTAAGCGACCCTAATATTCTGTTTTTTATGGCTGTATCAGTTTAACAACTTTCATTTCATCCAAAATTCCTATGCAGTGCGTCCAGGTAATCTCTGCATAGTTTTCCTGACGGACAGGCTAGAAACAGGTTTTTCCCCGTCACTTTACTAATTCCCATATGTATGTCCCATTCCCTTAAAATATCCATCCCTATCAGTATATTTCCTTTCCGGTCATAATTCAGGCATATACTGCTGCAGGATACCGGAACGCCCCTATCGTAAAATCAGAAATGGCGTGTTCAAACTTCATGGCAGGGCAGTCCATTTTCTGGCCATCCGTTACCGGCACGGCATGTTTCAGTCCCCCTGATTCCACCCCATAGCTCAGATAATACGGAATGCCTGCCATAATATCTGCGCCTTTCAGTATTCTACACAGGGAATCCGATACTTTCAACCTCCTAAGCGGAATTGTACTGCTGGAGCATCCTGTATCTATTTTCTCTTCAATGCCGCAAAACGGTGCTTTGAAATTATCCAATAGGAAATCCGCCTCCGTGTGGAAAAACCCTCCGCGCCCGTCGGCAGCCGGGAGCATTTCAATCTGTATAAATTTATTCATCATACACCGCCATATCTTCCAGTTCGTCCTTGTCATGGTAAATCGGGGTAATAGGCTTCGGCTGCATAAACCAACTGTCATATTCCTGATCCTGGACATCCCCACAGAACACGAGCTTCCCCGTCCTGCTCTCCGTACTGTCGAATGCCACAATCATATATTTATTATAAATTTCACTGAGCTGTTCCGCACGTACTGCCATGCCGATATGCAGGTCATTTAAAGAATACTTTTTTTCTGATACTGCCATTTTTACGCACCTCATTCCTTTTATGCCATTTGCCTGCCCTTATCATACCATCAGAAGGCATCCTGCGCAATACGAAGTTGCTAATAGAGAACGTAATGTTTTAAAACTACCTCCTTGAACTTTCCAGCGGTTTGTGCTATCCTTTTATCTAAAGAAAAGGCAGCCTGCCGTCAGGCACTGCAGCAGATGCCTTTCATGAAGCCCCACTCCAAAGGCGGAGTCTTCCAAGCGGGTTGCTACCTCTCAGCGAGAGACGCTCATCCTGGCCTTGACAGGGTGGGCATTATTTTTTTCGGTTATCCGAATAGCAGGGGCAATACTATAGCAAAATACATTAAGGTTGATGTTATCACAAAAAATATTTTGACGCAACCGTATTAAAATAAGGAGATGGAATTTTATGTGTGGATTTACTGGTTTTGTTGGCAAACTTGAAAACCGCGAGGAGGTTCTGGTAAATATGATGAATACGATCATTCACCGGGGGCCTGACAGCGAGGGCAGATATATAGACGAGGACGCTGCGCTCGGGTTCCGGCGCTTAAGCATTATAGACCTTTCTGCGGAGGGTGACCAGCCTCTATATAATGAGGACCGGAGCATGGCTCTTGTTTTCAACGGAGAGATCTATAATTATCAGGAGCTCAGAGCAGAGCTTCTTGCCGCAGGGCACAGGTTCTCCTCCAACACGGACTCCGAGACTCTGCTCCACGGATACGAGGAGTGGGGTTCCCGTCTCCTGGACCGCCTGCGGGGTATGTACGCATTCGTCATCTGGGATATTAAGAATAAGAAGCTCTTTGCAGCCAGGGACATGTTCGGCATCAAACCCCTTTACTACGCGCAGATGAACGGGACTCTTTTCTTTGGTTCTGAGATCAAGTCCTTCCTTGTGCATCCAAAGTTTGACAAAGTGTTCAATGAGGGTGCGCTCGGGAATTACCTTTCCTTCCAGTTTGTTCCGACCAATGAGACATTTTTCAAGGGTGTATTCTGTCTGCAGCCAGGACATTTCCTCCAGTATAAGGAAGGAAAAATAAAAATCACACGCTACTTTGAGCCCCATTTCACAGGAGATTGCAAAAAATCCTTCAAAGAAGTCGTAGATGATGTAGAGGCCGTCATGAAGGATTCCGTGGAAAAGCACAAGATCAGCGACGTGGAGGTTGCTTCCTATCTGTCAAGCGGCGTGGATTCCAGTTATCTGACCTGGCTCGGACAGGTAGACCGGACCTATACCGTGGGCTTTGATGAGGGGAAATACAGTGAGATTCAGGATGCAAAGGAATTCGCGGCAAGTATTCATATGAAGAATACAGCGAAGGTTATCACACCCGAAGAGTACTGGGACAATCTGTCAGATATCCAGTACTATATGGACGAACCCGTAGCAGACCCCGCCGCAATCGCCCTGTATTTCCTAAGCCGCGAAGCTGCAAAGGATGTGAAGGTAGTCCTCTCCGGCGAAGGGTCAGACGAACTCTTCGGCGGGTACAATATCTACTGCGAGCCCATGGAGCACACCGGATTCAACAAGATCCCCATGCCTGTACGCCGTCTTCTCGGAAAATTCGCCGAATACTGCCTGCCAAGAGGCATGAAAGGGCGCGGCTTCCTCATGAGGCACGGGAAGACCCTTGAAGAAAGATATTTCGCCAACGCCACCAACATTTTCACGGAACGCGAAGCGAACAAACTTCTCAAAAACGGATGCCGGCCACAAATCCAGAAAATCACGAAGCCTCTGTACGACCGGGTGCAGGGAAAGGATCCGGTAACAAAGATGCAGTATGTAGACCTTCACCTTTGGCTTGTCCATGATATTCTCATGAAAGGGGACAAGATGGGCATGGCCAACTCCATCGAGGTCCGCGTGCCATTCCTCGACAGGGAGGTCATGAAACTTGCCGAAACGCTGCCGCTCTCCTACAAGGTACGTGCGCCAAAGACCAAAGTTGCGCTGCGGGGCGCAGCCGAACGGGTAATCCGCAGCAAGACCGCAAAGAAGAAAAAGCTCGGCTTCCCAATCCCGATCCGCGTGTGGCTCAGGGAAGATAAATATTACAGCATCGTAAAGAAGATGTTCCTGTCCGATGACGCAAAACGCTTCTTCAACACAAAACTTCTCGTAAAAATGCTAGATGACCATAAGAACTGCAGAAACAAAAACGAGAAAACAGATAACAGCAGGAAGATCTGGGCGGTGTATATCTTCCTGGTATGGTATCAGAGATTCTTCGGGGAACAGTCGGGGACGGGGCAATTTTAAAATTGCCCCGTCCCCAATTAAAAATGACCTGTCCCTTTTTGAGTTGGGGACGGGGTGTTTTTGAAAATACCCCGTCCCCAATTTGGCTTTTTTACACGAACGCTTTCACTTTCTCATAGATGCTGTCTGCATCCAGTCCATATTTCTTTACAAGTTCCTTTGCCGGTCCGGATTCACCGTATACATCGTTGATTCCAATCTTCAGAACCTTTGCCGGAGCCTTCTGTGCCACAACATCGCACACTGCACTGCCAAGTCCGCCGATTACGGAGTGTTCCTCCACCGTTACGATCTTGCCGGTCTTTGCTGCTGCCTTTATGACTGCTTCTTCGTCCAATGGTTTGATGGTGTGGATATTGATTACTTCTGCGCTGATTCCGTCTGCTGCCAGCTTTTCTGCTGCGTCAAGTGCTTCGGATACCGGAAGTCCGGTGGCGATGATTGTCACGTCTGTTCCTTCTCTGAGTGTTACTGCCTTTCCGATCTCGAATTTATAATCTTCATTATCATTGATTACCGGAACTGCCAGTCTCCCGAAGCGGAGATATACCGGGCCTACGTGCTCATAGGCTGCTTTTACTGCTGCCTTTGCTTCTACATCATCCGCCGGATTGATGACTACCATTCCCGGAATGGTTCTCATGAGAGCGATGTCCTCGTTGCACTGGTGGGTTGCACCGTCTTCTCCTACAGAGATTCCGGCATGGGTTGCCCCGATTTTCACGTTCAGCTTCGGATATCCTATGGAGTTGCGGACCTGCTCGAACGCCCTTCCTGCTGCAAACATCGCGAATGAACTTGCAAAGGGAACCTTTCCGGTTGTCGCGATGCCTGCCGCCACGCTGATCATGTTGCACTCAGCGATTCCGCAGTCAATATGGCGCTCTGGAAATGCCTTTTTAAATACTCCTGTTTTAGTCGCTGCTGCAAGGTCAGCATCTAATACAATTACATCCTCATGCTCTTTTCCTAATTCCGCCAAAGCATTACCGTAGCTTTCTCTTGTTGCGATTTTCTTTACTTCTGACATAATGCTTCACCTACCTTCTCTAAATCTGCCATGGCAACCGCATACTGCTCGTCATTCGGAGCTGCGCCGTGCCATGCTGCCTGGTTTTCCATAAAGGAAACGTCTTTGCCCTTGATTGTCTTTGCAATGATTGCCGTGGGCTGTCCCTTCGTCTCTCTTGCCTCTTTAAATGCAGCATCAATTGCGTCAAAGTCATGTCCATCAATATTTATTACATGGAAGTTAAATGCTTCAAACTTCTTGTCAATCGGATATGGAGAGTTAACCTCTGTAATCGGCCCGTCAATCTGAAGGTTATTATTGTCCACGATCACAACCAGGTTGTCCAGTTTTCTGTGTGCCGCAAGCATGGAAGCCTCCCACACCTGTCCCTCCTGAATCTCACCGTCGCCAAGGAGTGTGTATACTCTGTAGGAATCTCCTGATATTTTCGCGGAAATGGCCATGCCGACTGCCGCGGAGATACCCTGTCCGAGTGAGCCGCTTGACATATCAACGCCCGGAATGTGTTTCATATCCGGATGGCCCTGAAGATAGGAACCTGTCTTACGCAGTGTAGTAAGATCCTCCACCGGGAAGAATCCCCTGTTTGCCAGAGTAGAATAATATCCCGGTGCGGTATGTCCCTTTGATAATACAAAACGGTCACGGTCTGCCTTCTTCGGATCTGCCGGATCAACATTCATTTCCTCAAAAAACAGATACGTATAAATATCCGCTGCGGAGAGGGAGCCGCCCGGATGTCCACATTTTGCACTGTGAACTGCGGTAATAATTCCCTTTCTCACCTCGTTCGCAGTTTTCATAAGCTCTAATTTTTTCATGAAAAATGCCTCCTATTCCCCAAATACAGCCTTGTAATCTGCCTGGAACTTCGCAATTCCTGCGTCTGTCAGCGGGTGATGCGTCATCTGCTCAATTACTTTATACGGTACTGTTGCAATATCTGCTCCTGCCAGCGCGCAGTCTGTTACATGGATGGTACTTCTTACGCTTGCTGCGATAATCTGTGTATCAATATCCCCTGCAGTCCGGAAAATGTCTGCAATCTCCGCAATCAGATCCACACCCCTTACAGAGATATCATCCAGACGTCCAAGGAACGGTGATACATAAGTAGCGCCTGCCCTTGCAGCAAGAAGTGCCTGGTTTGCTGTGAAGATCAGTGTAACGTTTGTCTTGATCCCTTCCTTTGTAAGCTGCTTACATGCTTTAAGACCCTCTGCAGTCATCGGAATCTTCACGACCATATTGGGGTGGATCTTTGCGATCTCTCTTCCCTCTGCAATCATGCCTTCCGCATCAACCGTTGTTGCCTTTACCTCGCCGCTTATGGGCCCGTCCACAATTGATGCAATCTCTGCGATCACCTCTTCAAATACCCTTCCTTCCTTTGCAATCAGGGAAGGATTTGTTGTTACACCGCAAATAACCCCCATGTCATTTGCTTTCTTAATGTCCTCGACTTTGGCTGTGTCAATGAAAAATTTCATTCTCCTGTTTCCTCCTTAAAAATATGTTTTCCGCATAAAAAAATTATAGCCCATTAACCTTATTTTGGTCAATAGGCACAAATTATTATTAATAATTTTATTCATTAATAATTTTGGATTATTAATGAATTATCAACAAAACGCAGGAAATTCAGACACATTTCATGCTGCCCCGTTTCATGGCATATCATCTCAAGAACACTGTAAATACCCATTTTTTGTAATTCGCATCTCTTCTGTCACGCACACGTGAAATAGTGTAGCATAGCAAAAATATTATTAATAATACATAAAAATATATTAATTTTTAATTTTTTTATGCCTTGCATAAGAGGTTGTCCCGCGCACAATAAGCTTGGGCTCGTACTCCACATGATAAATGCTGACAGGCTCTATTTCCGAATACTTTGAAGTATTCGTCGCAATTTTCTTCATAATAATATCGCACGCATCCCTGCCTTTAAAAATGACGAAATGCTCAATAGTCGTAAGTCCCACCTTATGAAGCCGGGTAAACAGTGTATTGTCACAGCCCATCACGGACACATCCCCGGGAACCTTAAGCTTTGCTTCATGGAGGGCATCCATAATCCCGAATGCAATCATGTCATTGAGCCCTACGATTGCCGTGACATCCTTCGTCTCCCCAAGGAGCTCCCTTGTCAGCTCATATCCAATCATGTACTCCGAATCAATGTGAGCAATGTCCTTATCAATCTCTTCCTTTGCTGCTTTGATAATTACATTTTCCCTGATGCCTGCAGCCTCATATTCTTTCAGAAATCCCTCCACACGCTTGGAACGCTGCTTCTGCCTCGTAGTAAGCGGCGGTGCAATATATGCCACCCTGCGGTGCCCCAGTTCAAGGAGATGCCTGGCCATCAGACGGCCAAGCTTGGAATTATCAAGTTCCACCACATCCACGTCCAGCTTTTCATTCTGATTATTAATCACCACCACCGGAATATTCCTGGACAGTTCCTTCACAAGCCCTAGAAAGCAGTAACTCGGGTTGCACATATAGATCACCCCAAGCGGCCGGATCTGCCACATCATCTTAAGGTAGCGCTCCTCCATCTTAAGATCTCTCTGCGTGTTGCAGATAAACAGCGCATACCCCTGCTCCTTCGCCCGGGACTCAATGCCCTGGAGGAGCATAACATAGTATGGATTCGTAAGGTTAGGGCAAAACACAACCAAAAGCTTCTCCTGTCTGCCGCTCTTTGATGACTTCCGCTTCTGTGGCACATATCCCAGCTCCTTGACCGCCGTCTCCACACGGTCAATCGTCTCTTTGGAAAAAGAAGCATTGTACTTCTTGTTCAGTATCATCGATACCGTAGCCTGGGATACCCCGGCGGCTTTGGCAATGTCAGTGGATGTAATTTTATTTCTGCTCATGAGGCACCTCCTGGTTGGGGGACGGGGCATTTTTAAAAATGCCCCGTCCCAAATTAAAAATGACCTGTCCCTTTTTGAGTTGGGGACGGGGTAATTTTAAAATTACCCCGTCCCCAACTACAATTCCGTGCGCCCGTCGAGTGCCCGAAGGAGTGTCACCTCGTCTATATATTCCAGGTCTCCCCCTACCGGCACTCCGCTGGCAATTCTGCTTACTTTGATGCCCGTTGGTTTTATCAGCTTGCTGATATACATAGCTGTGGTCTCTCCCTCCAGGCTTGAATTAGTTGCCACGATCACTTCATCCACCTCTTTTTCAAGACGGGCGATCAGTTCCTTTAGCTTTATGTCTCCCGGCCCGATTCCGAGCATGGGGGATATGGCTCCATGGAGGACATGGTACACTCCTTCGTATTTTCCGGTTTTTTCGTATGCTGCCAGGTCGCGTGTATTTTCTACAACCATGATTGTCTTGTGGTCTCTGTCCGCATTTGCGCAGATCGGGCAGAGATCCTGGTCAGTGAGTGTGCAGCATTCTTTGCAGTATCTTACATTTTCCCGGGCCTCTACCATTGTCCCGGCCAGTCTTTTTACGTCCGGGGCCGGCATATGAATCAAGTGAAAAGCCAGCCTTGCCGCTGACTTCGTTCCAATTCCCGGGAGGCGGGATAATTCATCTATTAGCTTTCTGATCTGGTTGCTATAGTAGTCCATCTGAACTGCTCCTTATCTAAAACAGTCCCGGAATACTGCCGCCCATTCCGCCGGTAAGCTTTGACATGGAAGAGGAGGACGCCTCATCTACCTTTTCAAATGCCTCGTTCACCGCAGCCACTATCAGGTCCTCCAGCATCTCAACGTCATCTGGATCTACGACTTCCTCATCGAGTTTGATCTTAAGTACCTTCTTTACTCCGGTCACCGTTACCTCCACGGCGCCTCCGCCCGCTGTTGCGGTAAACTCCTTTGTCTCCATCTCTTTTGCCTGTTCTTCCATCTGACGCTGCATCTTCTGCGCCTGCTTCATAAGATTTGCCATGTTCCCCGGCATACCGCCGCCGGGAAATCCGCCTCTTTTCGCCATTTCTTTCTCCTTTCTGTCACTATCGCAATCGTTACGGTTCACATTCCGGAAATGCATCTGGGATGCTTTTCCGCTCTTTGCGGCTGATTTTGCTCAGTCGCACGCTAATCGTCCTCCACAGTGAGATCCATATGAACCGCTTCTTTGATATATGCTTCAATATCTGCAAAACTGTCCTCGAACCGACGCCCTTCCTCCACATGGCAGACGTCAATCTCTACTTTCCTGCCGGTTTTCCCGGCAATGAGTTCCTTTATCTCCTCCTTATGCGCATCGCTTCCAACAACTCCGGCGCTCACCTCGTCCGGCAGCACAATCATCAGCCTGCTGCCGTCCCCGGCGCTTAAGCGCGCCTTCTTCAGATATGTCCTGAGCATGGGGGAGGCATCGTTAGCTATAACGCGGAAATCCGCCGCCACAGCCTTCACTTCCTCATTCAGCGCCTGTGGAAGCTCCGGCTTCTTTGCAGGCTTCTCTTCCGCCTCCCTGTCCCGGTACACGATTCTCTCCCCGGCTTCTCCCGCAACGGTGAGCCTCTCTTCAAGCTTCTTCTCCACCGCCCGGATCCGCTCAAGCATTGTATCCTCTGCCGGCTCCATCTCTGGCCTGCAGAGCTTGATCAGTGCAATTTCAAGAAGAACCCTCTTCTGAGATGCGTATTTCAGCTGATTTGTAAGATCTGAGAAAATGCGGATGTAGCGCATCAAGGTATCATTTTCTATAAGAAGCGCCTCCTCCTTAAGTCTCGCAAGGTTTTCCGTAGAGACATCCAGCACGTCCTCCATGTTATCCGAGCATTTTACCAGCAAGAGATTCCTCAGATACCAGGTGAAATCTGACGCAAGCTGAGACAACTCCCGCCCCTCTGATACAAGCTCATCCACCGTCTCAATCACTGCACGCGCGTCAAACTCCAGAAGCTCCCTTAAGAGCCGGCTGAATACCTCAGTGTCAACCGCACCAAGCACCTCCAGCACATGGTCGTACGTGAGCGCCTCTCCGATGTAAAATGCCGCGCACTGGTCAAGCAGGCTCAGCGCATCACGCATAGAGCCGTCCGCCACCCTCGCGATATAGCGGACTGCCTTCTCCTCTACCTCCCATTTTTCCTTCTCAATCAGCTCCATAAGCCGCGCAGAAATCGTCTCTATGGAAATGCGCTTGAAATCATATCTCTGGCAGCGGCTCAGAATCGTAACCGGAATCTTGTGGGCCTCCGTTGTGGCAAGGATAAAAATCACATATTCTGGCGGTTCCTCCAACGTTTTCAGTAGTGCATTAAAAGCCCCGATTGAAAGCATATGCACCTCGTCAATAATATATACCTTGTACCTTCCCTCCGTAGGACGATAGGAAACCTCCTCTCGGATCTCCCGGATATTGTCCACGCCATTATTGGATGCCGCGTCAATCTCAATCACATTCATGGAGTTCCCTGCAGCAATCGTCCTGCACGTCTCACATTTCCCACAGGGACTCCCCTCTTGTGGGTGCTCGCAATTAACCGCCTTCGCAAATATCTTTGCGACAGACGTTTTCCCCGTCCCCCGGGTCCCGCAGAACAAATATGCATGTCCGACACGGTCTGACTTAATCTGATTCTTAAGCGTTGCCACAATGGCGTTCTGCCCTTTTACGTCCTCAAATTCATCTGGCCGGAACTTCCGGTATAATGCCATATACGACATGTGCCCACACCTCTGCTTTTCATCCTTTTATGAGTCTCACTATTTATCGCCAAAACTGATACCAGAAAGCTTCGCTTCCTTAATAATATCAGACGCAGGATCCACATATTTCAGTTTCCCTGCAACCTCCGCAAGAGGAACACGGATTACCTTGTCATTCCTAATGCCAACCATATTTCCAAAATCACCATCTAAAATTGCCTCAGCCGCAGCCGCACCCAGCCTGGTAGAAAGCACCCTGTCATACGGACACGGAGAGCCTCCCCTCTGAGTATGCCCGGGAATCGCTATGCGGACCTCCTGGTCCGTTCTCTTCTGCACCTTTTCAGCCATCTCATAGGCTACAGACGGATATTTCTTCTTCTCCTGCTTCTCTTTAAGCTCCTTCTTCGAAAGCTTCGCATCCTTCTTGGAAATGGCGCCTTCAGCCACCGCAATAATAGTAAATCTCTTACCTGCTTTCTTCCTCTTATTAATCGCGTCAACAATCACATCAATGTCATATGGAATCTCCGGAAGCAGAACAATATCCGCGCCGCCTGCAATCGCTGCATGAAGCGCAACCCATCCAACCTTATGTCCCATGATCTCCACGATAAATACGCGGTTGTGGGATGTTGCTGTCGTATGAATCTTATCAATCGTATCCGTCGCAATGTCAACCGCACTCTGGAAACCAAATGTCATATCCGTTCCCCAGAGATCATTATCAATCGTCTTCGGAAGTGTAATCACATTCAGCCCCTCCTCGCGGAGCAGATTCGCCGTCTTATGAGTTCCATTTCCTCCAAGGATCACCAGACAATTCAGGTTCAGCTTGTGATATGTGTGCTTCATCGCCTCAACCTTATCAAGACCATTCTCATCCGGAACCCGCATGAGCTTAAACGGCTGCCTGGAAGTCCCCAGAATCGTACCTCCTACTGTCAGAATTCCGGAGAAATCCCTGGAAGTAAGCATCTTGAAATTCGAATAGATCAGCCCTTTATATCCCTCCTGAAATCCGTAGATCTCCACTTCATTTTCCTTACATTTCGAATAAATTCCTTTCACAACTCCACGCATAGCAGCATTCAGCGCCTGGCAGTCTCCTCCGCTGGTTAATATGCCGATTCTTAACATAATTCCTTCCTCCTAGCATTCAGTAGAATTTTATTTGCATATATATTAGTATACCTTATTTCTCCTCATGAAACAAGTTGGGGACGGGGTAATTTTAAAATTACCCCGTCCCCAACTTGCCCAGTTGTGATATACTACTATATTAGGGGCAGCTAGTCTGCCCACAAATTACAAATTATAGAAAGAAGGTCTTCCCTTGGATAGATTGGATATTAAGTTATGGTCACTGGCCGCCAGAGGGCATATCGTCCCAGAGCGTTCCCTCCTTAAGACACCGAAGCAGATTGCCGCCATCAAAAAAAGCGCCGCCCTCAACACAGCTGTTCTGGATCATGTTGCGGCGCACATTCATGCCGGTATGAGCACAGAGGAAATCGACCAGCTCGTGTATGATTTTACGACAGAGCACGGAGGAATCCCGGCGCCCCTTGGTTTTGAAGGCTTCCCGAAAAGTGTCTGTACCTCCCTAAATAACGTCATCTGCCACGGTATTCCCAGCGAATACGAGATTCTGGAGGAGGGCGATATTTTGAATGTGGATGTATCCACAATACTGAATGGATATTATTCTGATGCGTCCCGCATGTTCACGATCGGAGAGGTGTCTCCCCGCGCCGCAAAGCTTGTGCGGGTGACACGGGAGTGTGTCGAACTGGGGCTTAAGGCCGCAAAGCCCTGGGGGCATCTGGGAGATATTGCCCATGCCATCAACACTCACGCCCGGCAGAACGGTTACTCCGTTGTTGAGGATATCGGCGGACACGGCATTGGGCTGGAATTCCACGAGCCGCCCTTCGTAAGCTATGTAACGCCCAGGGGAACAGAGATGGTCCTTGTTCCTGGCATGATGTTTACCATAGAGCCTATGGTAAATGAAGGCAGTCCTGATTTCTTTGTAGATGAGGATGATGACTGGACTGTGTTTACGGAAGATGACGGGCTGTCGGCCCAGGTGGAATATATGGTTCTGGTAACAAACACAGGAATTGAGGTTTTATCGAAGTAAAGGGATGAAGTTGGGGACGGGGTAATTTTAAAATTACCCCGTCCCCAACACGAGTGCTGAGTATGCCCCCATGTTTACAACCAGATTTCCACCCTGCACGAGGTACTCCTCATAATCCAGCGTATACCCGTCGGCCCAGGAGTAGAGAAGTCTCCGCATCCGGCAGTCCGCGGGCACCTCGGCCTCCCACACCGGTACTGTTACTGATTCCAGGTCAGTGCCGTTATTTATTATCACAATGATCTGTTCATCCTGCGTAAATCTTCCGTACGCAATGATATTTTCCCGCCAGGCAAGCATCTTCAGGGATCCGGTTTTTAGCGGAGCACAGGCTTTATGAATACGGATAATATCCTTGTGGAATGCCAGAAGTTCCTGATTTTCCCTGCCCCAGGGATATGTCCTTCTGTTGTCGGGATCCGTAAAGCCGCAGACTCCTGCCTCGTCCCCGTAATATATGGTGGGAGCGCCCACCCAGGTCATCTGTATCACAACGGCCTCGCGCATCACCGCTTCATTTACATATGCTTCTGCTGCTTCCGGCCCCAGACGGTCAGCCCTTCCGACCATGTGGTTCGTCCGTGTCAGAAACCGGGAATGGTCGTGGTTCGACAACTCATTCATGGCAATCTCCAGGGACGGTGTCAGCATATTTGCCATATGATGAGTAATCGAATTCACGAAGTAATCCCCATTGCCCCGCAGCTCGTCGCGGCTTTCGTCGCTGTGTTTTTCCATTCCTGTAAGGAACCAGGTCACAGGTTCCATGAATGCATCATAGTTCATGACTGTATCCCACTCATCTCCCTGAAGCCATTCCCCGGGATCCCCATAATGCTCTGCCAGGATGACTGCTTCCGGGTTTGCATCCTTGACCACGTTCCGGAATTTTTTCCAAAAGGTATGGTTATATTCATTGGTCATCCCCAGATCTGCCGCCACATCCAGCCTCCAGCCGTCTGCGTTAAAGGGCGGTGACACCCATTTCCGTCCGACCTTAAGTATATAGTCCTCAAGCTCCTTCGAGCCCTCATAGTTCAGCTTGGGAAGTGTATCGTGCCCCCACCAGCCGTCATAGCTCGCGTTATAGGGCCAGTTTTCCTCATTTTCATCATAAAACTTAAAATAGCTCCGGTACGGGCTGTCTGCAGAAATATATGCTCCCGGCGCGTAATCCTCCTGGTTCTCATAGACACGCTCCCTGTCCATCCACTTGTTAAAAGAACCGCAGTGGTTAAACACACCGTCCAGAATAATCTTCATGCCTCTTCTGTGAAGCTCCTCCACGAGCTTTATAAACAGCTCATTGCTGGCTTCCAGATTGCGCAGATCCGCCGTCCGCTTCTGATATTTCCCCGCCAGGGCATTATCCGTGACGCCGTCCGGCAGCACCTCGCCGCCGTCTTCCACGATCACGCCGTAATGCGGGTCTATATAATCATAATCCTGTATATCATATTTATGGTTGGAAGGAGATACAAAAAGCGGATTAAAATAAAGCACCTCCACCCCCAGATCCTGGAGGTAGTCAAGCTTATCCATAACTCCCTTCAGATCCCCGCCGTAAAATTCGCGCACGCCCATACTGGCGGGATATTTATCCCAGTCCTCAACCTTCTGGCTATAGCCTCCGATATAATAGTATTCATTTGTCTCAACATCATTAGAAGGATCTCCGTTATAAAAACGGTCCGTATAAATCTGGTAAAAAACTGCGCCCTTCGCCCAGTCCGGCGTTGCGAATCCTGGAACAATCACAAAATCATAAAATCCTTCTATGTGGTCTGATATGCCATCCCTGTTGAAATAACATACCTCCCGGCCGTCCCAGATCTCAAAAGAATACTGGAACGGCTCGCCGTCCAGCCTCCAACGTATCGTGTAATAATCAAACTCTCCCTTTACCCTTCCGTTCCCAGGATCCTCCTTTTCCAAGTCATAGCTGCCTGATGCTGTAATCATCCTGACACGTAAGACATCGTCTTTTGCCGTGCGGAACCTTAAAGTCACCACCTCGTTTTTTTCAGGCTGCGGCGGTATACGATAAGCATTTGTTCCATCACAGAATAATGCTTCTTTTCTCATGACTGTCAACCCCTTCTATTTAGTCACTTTCTCACCGTCTGCAAATATTTATACTGCGCGCCAGATAAATCTGCCGTGCAGTATAACATCATGCGCACAGCCACATAAGGAAATATGCCGCTTTGCGGCTGTGGCTGGCGCGATACTCACGGCAGATTTCATTGGTCGTGAGTATAATTCCCGTAACTGCTCAGTACCTTCACAGCAGTTATCAGTTTTCTCCACTGCTAAATAAAGCTTCAAACTCCTCCCTGGATATCTTTTCCTTCTCCAGCAAAAGATCTGCACAGGCATGAAGCACATTATCATACTGATGAATAATCTCCTTTGCCTTTGCATAGCACTCATCAATAATACGCTTCACTTCCTTATCGATCACGGTCGCCACGCTCTCCCCGTAGCGTCTCTGCGTATGTGTCAGATCGCGCCCGATGAACACCTCCTCACTGTCATCGTCATAATTAATCAGTCCCACGGTCTCAGACATACCGAACTTCGTCACCATGGACTTTGCCAGTCCGGTCGCCTGCTTGATATCCTGGGAAGCTCCTGTTGTAATATCGTCAAATACCTCTTCCTCTGCCACACGTCCGCCAAGCGCCACCGTAATATCCTGCAGCATCTTCCCTTTTGTGTTAAACATCTCATCCCGCTCAGGCAGCGGCATTGTATATCCGCCTGCTCCCCCGGTAGGAATGATGGACACACTGTACACTGGCCCCACATCCGGAAGGACGTGGAATAAAATTGCATGCCCTGCCTCATGAAATGCAGTAATCTTCTTTTCCTTATCGGAAATAACACGGCTTTTCTTCTCTGCTCCGATTCCCACCTTAACGAACGCCTTCTTAACATCCTCCTGGAGGAGGAACATGCGTCCCTCCTTTGCAGAGATAATCGCCGCTTCATTCAGGAGATTCTCAAGATCCGCCCCGGTAAAGCCCGCCGTTGTCTGGGCAATCTGTTTAAGGTCAATCTCCTCGCTTAAGGGCTTGCCCTTTGCATGGACGCGGAGAATCTCTTCTCTCCCCTGGACATCCGGCCTTCCCACCATAACCTTGCGGTCAAAACGGCCTGGTCTTAAGATCGCCGGATCAAGGATATCCACACGGTTCGTGGCCGCCATTACAATAATTCCTTCATTTACCCCGAACCCGTCCATCTCTACAAGAAGCTGGTTCAGCGTCTGCTCCCTCTCATCGTGTCCGCCGCCCATACCGGTTCCTCTTCTTCTGGCCACGGCGTCAATCTCATCTATAAAAATAATACATGGTGCATTTCTCTTCGCATCCTCGAACAGATCACGGACACGGGAAGCTCCCACGCCGACAAACATTTCCACAAAATCAGATCCTGAAATCGTGAAAAACGGGACCCCCGCCTCCCCGGCAACCGCCTTGGCAAGCAGCGTCTTACCAGTACCCGGAGGTCCTACAAGAAGCACGCCCTTGGGAATTCTGGCTCCCACCTGGATATATTTCTTCGGAGCCTTTAAGAAATCTACAATCTCCTCCAGCTCTTCCTTTTCCTCCTTAAGACCTGCCACCTGGCCGAACGTAATCTTCCTGTCACTGTCAGTGCTCAGCCGTGCGCGGCTCTTTCCAAAATTCATGGCCTTTGCATTGCCCCCGCCGCCCTGACGGTTCATGAGGAAAAAAATAACCAAAAGCGCGCCTACTGTAATAAGCACCGGCAGAATTGTCGTTGCAAACCAGTTATCCTGCGGAATGTCCGGCATCACATATGAAATATTCTTCTCCTGCAAATAATCCTGGATATCATTTACGTCTGACACGTACAGATAGCAGATCTCATCTCCCTCATCGCCTCTCAGCGTAAGCTGTACACGTCCGGTAGGAACCGCCTTATTCTGGGTGATGATAATATTTCTTACTTTCTCTGAATCAATGATGCTCTCGAACTTCTTCCAGGTAATCTCATCTTCCCTCTGGTCAAAGCGGTTCGTGAACCATAGCATTGCAAATAAAATGATGATAAGCGAGAGCAGCATCCCGCTGCCCAGTCCTCTGTTCTTTCTTGTATTCAACCTACTTAAGCCCCTTTCTACTCCACACCTTCCAAAACTCCGATGTATGGTAGATTTCTATATTTTTGTGCATAATCAAGCCCGTATCCTACTACGAACCGATCCTCAATCTCGAATCCGGTATAGTCCACCTTCACATTCCGGATCCTCCTGTCCGGTTTATCCAGCAGGGTGCACAGCCTCATACTGTTTGGGCGGCGCTTTGCAAGGATTTCAAGGAGATAGGAGAGCGTCCTGCCCGAATCAACAATATCCTCCACCACAAGTACATCCCTGCCCTCCAGCGGCTCATCCAGATCCTTGGCAATCTTCACCACGCCACTTGACGAAGTCCCGTCTCCGTAGCTGCTCACACTCATAAAATCCATGGAAACCGGAACGCTGATTCTTTTGGCCAGCTCGCACATAAAAAATACGCCCCCCTTTAGAACACAGATCAGATGAATCTGCTTTCCCTTATAATCCTCACTGATCATCCGGCCCAGTTCTTCAACCCTCTTCGCGACCTCTTCCTCACTGTGCAATATACTAATCGTCTCTGCCATCTTTTTCTCCTCCGTAAAACTCAATCTCCAGAATCCGGCTTGTTTTGTCTGTCACCTGGTACATCTGGTTCTGCCTGTAGCCTACAACCCACATAATATGCGGACCGTCCGCCGCAAGCCAGATCCTGCTGCGCTTTTCCTGCGGTATCTTCTGATTAATAAAAAACTGCTTCAGCTTCTGGGTATTCCCATATTTATCTATCGTAAGATAATCACCTGGTTCCCTGTGCCTTATTTTAACAGTATTCTTAATTATATCATAGTCAAACCATTTCGTGTAGTTTTTTTGTGGAAATGTCTTTGCTGATTCACATTTTTTTATAATCCGAAGTTGAAAACCGGCATCTTCCTCCTCCCTGGCAGCTATTTTCTGTGTTGAAAATCGTATCCCTTCATAGCAGCGGACAGCGGTCAGTCCATAAGGAAAATCAAGCCTGCGCCCCGGCTGTTTTTTCAGAAGCTCCTCCGTAAGCCTCACATGAACTGCCTCAATATCCTTCCTGTGCCCTGCAGCCGTGCAGATTGCTTCATAGAGAACATAGGGCCTAAGCGCCTCATCAATCCGGTAATAGTCCCCGGTTCCAAGCAGCAGTCCCCCTTCCTCCTCTTTTACCGCACATGTATGAAGGAGCCTTACTGCCTCCCGGCCAATATAATCCCCGAGGGTACGCATCCTCTGTGCTGTCTCTGCTATGTGAAGGACTGTCTGCTCATTCATCCTGCTTTCCATAAGGGGTATAATCTCATTCCGAATCCGGTTTCTCGTATAAATATTCTGCATATTTGTCTTATCTTTACAATAAGATATTCCCCATTTTCCCAGATATGATTCAATCTCTGCGCGTTTCACGCACAAAAGAGGGCGGATCCACCTGCCGGATACCGGGGCAATTCCTCCCATTCCCTTAAGGGCAGTACCCCTGCACAGGTTCCATAGAACGGTCTCCGCGTTATCATTCATATGGTGGGCAAGGGCAATCTTCGTCCCCTTCTGTTCTCTTAAGACCCGTTCAAATACCTCTCTTCTTACCTCGCGTCCGGCCTCCTCCTCCGTAAGGCCATGCTCCCTGGCATAAGCCGGGACATTTTCCCTGTGAACGGTAAGCGCGATTCCTTCCTCCGCACACATCCTGCGTACGAATGCCTCATCCCGATCCGCATCCGCCCCCCTGATTCCATGATGTACGTGAACACAATGAAGCGGAATCCCTGTTTCCTCCGACAGCTTTAAAAGTATGAAAAGAAGGCATACGGAGTCTGCACCTCCAGATACGCCTATAATCACTTTATCATTTTTCGCAAGCATATGATAATGCTCTGCGTACGCCTTTACCTTCTCATACATACGGGAACTCCTCTGCACTTAGGAACTGCGAAAAATCCTGTGCAATTTGCTAAAGTTATTTTTTCACAGTTTCTTAGCCCAGGCTTCCATGTTCGGATGCCCGGGATAATAACTCTTTCTTTCATCTTATAGAAATTTCCCGAAAAATGCAAGTATTCTTTAGATTCTCCACACTCCTATTACCAAAATCGTCATATCATCTACCGGTTTTTCGCCCGAACACTCCAATACCCGCTCCAGAATGTGGTGCGCAAGCTCCTTTGGGTTCTGCATATCTGCCTCGCTGATAAACTGACTCATCAGGCTGTCCTGCCTGGCAGCCGGAAGTGCATCTAGTACCCCGTCCGTCACCATAATCACAAAATCCCCCGAGGTCAGCTCCCTTGTCTGTGTATCAATTTCAATATCCTGTATCACGCCTATGGGAAGCGCAGCCGAGTGAATCTTTTCCACCGTATCTTCCTTCTTAATAAACGTAGCAGCGGCGCCAGCCTTCACGAACTCGCATTCCCCGCTGTACAGATCAAAAAGGCACACATCAATTGTTGAAAAACGCACCTCCTCACGTCCAATCACAAGCGCTGTGTTCATAAGCTGGATGGCTGTCTTTACCGGAAAGCCGGCGTCAAGAAGCTCCTCTAAAAGCTCCACCACCATGGTGCTCTCCCTGAACGCCTCCTCACCGGCTCCCATGCCGTCCGAGAGCGCTGCTCCCTTCTTGCCTCCCGGAAGATCCGTCAAAAGAAAAGTATCCCCCGAAATCCGGTCACAGTCCTTTCCAATCTTTGCAATCCCCTGTAATGTATGAAACCTGGCTCCCTCCACGCAGGTAACTGTACAATACTCATCTCCCACAATGGGCCGCTCCCCCTGCTCTGGCATCATAATACGCCCCACAAGGTTCCCCACCTCAGCCGCCAGCTCCTTAACCGGAATCACATGCCCTTTGGTTGCCTTAATTGTAAGATGAATCTCATATTTCCCATTTGGCGTAATATAAAACACGGAAGACAACATCTTCACCCCTGATTTGCGCAGATGCGTCTTAATCTTCTTCTCCAGATGCTCGTCCTCAAAAATCCCTGCGTCCAGCTCCCGCGTCGTATACCGGATGGTCTTCGCAAAATTCTCAAGCTGCTTCGCATACCCCTCCCGGTTCTGCACCAGCTTATTATTCCAAACCAGTCTCTGCTTGGCACACTCAAAGGTCTCCAGTGTCTCCCTCAGAAACCGGGGCGCCAGAATACACTGCTTCTGAAGCCTCCTCTTAAGTTCCACATTCAGTTCCGCACCATATTCCTCCACAGCACACAGAATCTCATACATCATGTGATAGGTCACAAGCCGCCTCTCCCCCAGACACCCTTCCTTATTCTCACAATTTTCACACACCTTCTCCGTGACACGGCGGAACATATCCTCATTCTCTTCCTTCGTAAATGTCCTCCTGTAGTCCGCAAGCCTCAAAAACGTGTCCGACAGA
>Ga0137307_101223_pt2 | contig 24276 bp, 8 predicted proteins | sample NAcewD2O_March_2_FD_97180 | JGI IMG/M metagenome (GOLD analysis project Ga0137307, IMG submission 97180) | Mouse cecal microbial communities from Vienna, Austria - N-Acetylglucosamine amended D2O_March | ecosystem: Host-associated > Mammals > Digestive system > Large intestine > Cecum | place... | reverse complement strand
ACGGCTGGGCGGAGACGCTGCGCGGTATCTGTGGCTGTTCGGGGTATTTCTGGCGTGGGCGGGCACTTTTATGATTTGTGCCATATATAAGGAAGGTCTGTTTAAGGTAGACGACCTTGTCCATGGACGCTACATTGAGTATACGATCGGAATTCTTCTTATATATAGTGTTGATATTCTGCTGGGGGAAAGGCACTGGCTAATCATGCTTGGCATCTGCACGGTGCTGTATGGTGTGGCAGGAATGTACTGCCAGTATGTATACGACGAACTGCAGCGCACGCATTTTGAACTTGCGCATGCGGTCATGTTTGGACGGGTATTCTGGAACTATGAGTCCCCCACAGGCAAGATACAACAGCTGACAGGATATATTCTGCCGTTGACGGTGCTGTTCTTTATGGTGTTTAAGCTGTTTGCCAATTCCATTGCCAAAATACCGGGGCAGATGCGGCTGAACGCTGCCATCGTGACAGTGCGGTGCGTTCTTGCTCTGATGATTCCGCTTGCGGCGTGGACCCATTTGTCCGATGCCATCATAAATAATTATGTGATATCCAGAAACCTGAAACAGTCAGGGGCGCTGCCTGATATTGCCTCCTGGATAAACGTCTTAAGCAGGGAGGGCGATGTGTATTTTGTCAGTGATTCACTCAACTATAAACAGGCATCGCTGCTTCAGTTTATGCTGATGGACCGTGAGGTCAGTCTGGTGCCGATGGCGGAAGTGGATTTTGACAAGGATGATATATTCATTATCAACAACATGTATCTGGGAGAACCGGTAATTGAGGAGAAATGCGAGGTCGTGCTGACGCTGGGCAGCTATGCGCTGGTCATCAATAACAGCCGGCAGCTGATGGAGACATGGCGGATATATAAGGGGGTGTTGCCGGAGTAAATAAAGTTTTCACAATATACTAATGAAGAAACATTTCTGAACCGATATAATATTTGCTGATAATATCTGGGGAAGTAATGTGCAACTTCACCGAACGGAACTGCATGGAGATGTCCATATACAGCTGGTGACGGCAGATTGACAGGGAAATGCGCGGAAGGGGACGGAAAAATGCATCAGGTTGCACAAAGGACAGAAAGATAATAAGACTGGAAAAATGATGAAAATGAAAAAAAGGCTTGCACAAATGCAATATTGGGTGTATGCTGAATGAGTAAATCTATAACGGAGGAGAAGGTGCTATGAAAGTCAAAGTTATTAAAAAATTAATGGCATATTTGTTGGTGGGTGCCATGGTTATCTCTACACCAATAACTGCTTCAGCAACAGAAGCATCAATTGCTGATGTATATACCTCGACAGATGACGCCGATAAGAGCAGCGGCACAGCTACACTGTCCAGCACAATGACAGGTACATACAAATACGAGGATATATTGGGCGATGAGGAGAGAGAGGCACAGGTTATCGGGCTTACGCTGGATAAGGACAGCCTTTCGCTTGAGGTAAATGGTGCAGTTGACAGTGGCAGACTGCAGGCAAGGGTTCTTTACAGCGATTATGACCCGAGCAATGAGGAGATGGTTCTTCAGGCAGATGAGAAGACAAAAGAAATTATTGACAAATACCTGAGATGGGAAGTTCTCGGTAATCAGAATCAGTCCGTAGGTATTTCATACTATCAGAATACTGACGGTACTGAGGATACCAGCATGGTTAATGTAAGAGCGAAAAAGGGTGGTCAGGTGACTGTCCGGGCTTTTATCGACTACAATGCAAACAGGAAACTGGATGCTGGTGAGTTTAGTGCAGAGGCAGTCGTAACTGTAAAAGAGCTTGCAAACAGCATTCAGTTCAGTGGTCTGCCAGAGAAGTTTTATCTTAAGCAGAAATATAACCTGAATAAGTTTATCACGGTTGAGCCTGCAACAGCGACATGTAATGTGTCTTTCTATGTTGGTTCTGCTGATGCCAAGAAAGTAACGATTGCTGACAATGGCGAGATGACAGTTAAAAAGGTTGCTGCAGAGGAGGAAATTAAACTCTATGCGACAACAGAGAACGGAAAGAGGGCAGAGACAACAATTAAGCTTTCTCCGGGCGTGATGGCAAACAAGGTAGTTATTAAGTCAAACAATGGTAATACACTTGATTTTGGTAAGATAAAGACGAAGGATATGACAACTGCTGAACTGGAAGCAGAGCTTCAGCCTAAGCCTGGTGTTAACGATAAGGTAACAGATTCGGTAGAGTGGTCAGTAAAGAATCCGAAGACACCGGTTGTAAGGATGACAGAGCTTGCATCGGATGATGATGAAAGAATTCTTAAGGTTCGTATCGATGCAGTTGGCGTAGGTACAGCAACCGTTACTGCCAAGGCTTCAAGTGGCAAGAAGGCTACATATAAGATTACTGTTAATTCAACACCAAGTGGAGTTGTTGTTTCCGATATTGAGGCTTGGACAGGTGCAAAACCATCATTGACAGCTGTTCTTTATGCAGATGATTATGTAAAAAACAGCAATGGTACAGTGACAGGTACAGTGATTCCTGTAGGCAAGACAAAGGTTACGTTTGCTGCACTTAAAGGCAATGCTAAGGAACCGGATCCTGCTGCAGTAAATGTTAAGAACATTAAGGTTAACGGAAAGGGGGTTGTGACATCTGCAAACCTTTTGGTTAATGCTGCTAAAGAATGTATAGATGTAGATAATCGTACTGTTAAGGTTACGGCGAAATTTAAAGATGGCGGAAATAAAGAAGTTACAGATACATGTAATGTTAAGGTAAAGCAGGCTGACATTAAGAACGTTTCGGTAATTGATGTTACACATGGTGCTCCTGGAACCGCGATTGTTTTTGACAACAAGAAGAAAGATGGAATAACGAAACCGCTTAATGCTGTATCGGGTGGTAAGTATAAATTTGAGGGTCATGCATTGGGCGAAAGCGATGTTCCTACGCCGCAGTATGACGAGGCGATTGCCTGGGCTTCATCAAGTGCTAAGGTAGGAACTATGAGCCAGAGTGCAAATTGTGGTCAGCTTTCAGTCCTCAAAGGTGGTACAACAAAGGTTACAGCAAGCTATGTCACAATTAATACGAATGCAAAGAGTGGCAAGAAGTCAGCGAGGTTAAACAAGAAGACAATCACAGTTAAGGCTGTTCAGAAGGCAGAAACGCTTACGCTGAATAAGAATGTATTTGTTGTTGTTGCTGATGGAAAGGCAAAAGACGTTGCGATTAATGTGAAGAAGCAGCTTCCGAGCGGCTCAAAGGATCTGATTACGTGGAAGAAAGTAGTTGGAGAACTTGATGCTCAGGGCAATACAATAGTAAAAGAGAAGTCAACAACTATTCAGGACGCAAAAGTGAAGAAGACAACTGCTGTAAAGGTTCCTGTAAGCAGCTATCCTGCAGGTACAGTTATTAAGATTGGTGCTTATGCTGATGGCGGTGCAGTTGCATATGCATATATCTATGTGGTTGACAACAAGACAAAGGCTGTAAGGGCTACAGAGGACAATAGTAGTGCTCTTAAGAAGAAAGAAGTAACTGTGGGCGACCAGTTTACAATTACTCCTCAGATTCAGGCATCTACCAAAAACGCTCCATTTGTAAATGCTACTGTATATACAAAGGAAAACATTGCATATGGAACAGATCCTGTAACATATTCATTCAACAAGGCTGGAATTGCTTCCATAGACAATAATGGTGTAATTACTGCAATGAAGCCTGGTAAGACAACACTTACTATTAAGACATTATCAGGAAAGAAAGCGACTGTAGCAATTACAGTTAAGTAATCTGACAATGAAATAAAGCAAAAAAAGGAATTCCATATGGAATTCCTTTTTTGTTTTTAATGTGTTACATATTTTAATAATATTTTTGAACCTGTTCCCTTGAGATATTGGCATATTCCGTATTCCGGATCACGGCCTGATAGACTGATTCAAAGTCGGGCAGAAAATCTCTTAAACTATGGATAAGTGCCTTGAGCCCATCCTGACGTCCCCTGCTGAGTCCTTCGGCGAGTCCTTCAGCAAGTCCTTCCTCACGCCCTTCCTCGCGAATGCCATCCGTAAAAACTTTTTCGTCAAATTCTGTAATACACACACTCATCACCTCCGCTTTGTGTTTGGTTAAAAAGTCTTTCATAATATTGTCCGCAATGCAGCTGTTGACAGCAGTATTTATTGCGTTCTGAATATTCATGCCGTAATTTTGGTTGTCACGAATACGATTTATCAGTTCCATATACTCTGATAAAGGCTTACATTTTAAAAGCAGTGCATCATTTTTCCCCCCTGTTTAGGTTATACACGGTTGCTGTCCATTCGAATTCGCCATTATCAGTCTTGTTCATAAAGGAGTCTGACAACTTGAGTTTATTGACTTTAACATACTGACTGTAAAGGCTGCCGAAATACATAAACCCACGGACAGGCATATTGGGATTAATGGAGCCCTGTTGTTCCCAGAGAGGCATATTGCCATCTAAAAGAATGGATACGTCATTTTTCATTTTGATATAAATGACATCATCAATGGTTGTAATGGTAAGGTCATCTGCATTGCAATATGATGAGTCATTTAGTGCGTTGTACAGTGATAAGATATCCTCCTTATATTCTTCGGAGCCAAACCTTAACCGGAAAAGCCGGTCTTTGTATTTTATGTTTATTTTTGTGTCTGCCACCTGTTGTCTCCTCTCTTTTTTATATTATAACAATTTCAGTTGTTATATTCAATTCACTTTTGCAAATATAGTTTTATTCATTGTTGGCGCGATATTTTCATGAATAGGGGAGTTAAGGTATGACAACAAAAGGTTCGGGCTTCGGCTGGGCTGGTTTGCTAGAAATTCCTGCTTTTTCAAACTTGAAAAATTCATGGAAATTGATATAATTACATTGGCGGAGGAGGTAATAAGCGATGGGTGGCAGCGTGAAAAAAATAACAGCAGTTTTTCTATGTGTGTTTCTATGTATGACAAATGTGGAGCTATATGCGACAGAGATGGATGATGCTGTTTCTGGCAGAATAGGAAATGGGACGGATACGGTCGTTGATGAAACCATAGTGGACGAAACAACAAGCCTGTATCTGTCAGAGAGAGAATCAATTGGAGTGTCATCCGAAGAAACAACAGAAATAGAAGAGGCAGAAACTTCCGAACTGGAAGTGAATGAAAGCAATGAGCCGGAGCTGACAGAAACAAGTGAAGCCGAAGCGACAATGACAGAAACTGGGATAGAAGACGCAGGGACAGAGACTGAAACGTTTGTGACGGAGACAGAAACAGATGAAACAGAGGGAGAAACGCTCGGAACAGACGCAGAGACAGGAACGTTCGCGCCGGAGACAGAAGTATTTGAGACAGAGACATTTGAGACAGAAGTATCGGACGAGCAGCCTGTTTCCGAGCTGATTTCGGAGCTTCAGGAGGAACTGGACAGGCAGTTTGAGGAGGATGGATATTGCGTAAGCGGTTATATTGACAGCGGATTCGAGGCAGACCGACTTGGAAATACTGCCCTGGGGCGCAGGACGTTTGGACTTTATGCGGACAGGGAAGCGTTGCCGGAAGCGTATTCGGCAGTGGAGGCTGGACAGGTTTCTGCAATCAGGAATCAGGGGGCATGGGGCACATGCTGGGCATTCGCAGCGATGGCGACTGCGGAGGCTGCATACAAGCAATTGTATGGGACAGAAGCGAACCTTTCGGAGACACACCTTGTAAATTTCTTCTACCATGACGGACTGACCGGCCCTGATGGGGGACTGGAAGGAGATAAGGTGATTCCGCTGACTGGTCCTAAGGTTATGCAGGGAGGAAACAATGTATTTACGGCGTTTGCCCTTGCAAGGTGGACCGGCGCTGCCGATGAGGCACTGGATGGCAGTCTGGTTTATCCGCTTGCTGAATCATATCAAACAAAAGAATTGACAATTGCGGATGAATATGCGTATCAGGACGCGCTACATATGCAGAATGCGTACTGGATGAACAAAAATGACCATGACAGCGTGAAGCAGGCGGTCATGGATAAGGGCGCTGTGGGCATCTACTATAAATACAGCAAAAATAATGACAGCAGATATGTTGATACTGTACTGGAAAAATATGGGCAGGACAAGTACAGCGGTCCGGCAGTTTATTATTATCAACCGATGAGCGGCGAGGAGGGGCACGGAGTCGCGATAGTGGGATGGGATGACAATTTTGACAGGAATAATTTTGCCTACACATTCATCAACCAGCAGGAGGTTCTTGCATTTGGGGGTACCCCGCATCTGCCAAAAGAGAATGGGGCATGGCTTGTCAAGAACAGCTGGGGCAGCGAGTATGGGGATGACGGTTATTTCTGGATGTCGTATGAGGATGCATCACTGTCTGACACGATGCTTGCATTTGACTTTGAGAAGGCTGACAATTATGACCATATTTACCAGTATGATGGTGCGGTCGGTGTCCGGTATAAGGGCGGCGATGAAATAACAGCTGCCGCGGTATATACAAGTACAGGAAACCAAATGATTGAGGCGGCAGGCATTGGCATTGCGTCGGTGGAGACGGATTACGTTGTGGAAGTCTATACGGGTTTAACTGATGTGAATGACCCGCAGTCGGGCAGGCTTGGTTCGAGGACGGAAGGGACTACATCCTTTCAGGGGTATCATACGATTAAGCTTGATGAGTATGTTCCTGTACCAGAGGGGAGTACATTTAGCATTGTTGTAACACTGTCCGGCGGAATGGTTAAAGAGGAACCAGGTGCGGCAATCTTTGTCGACCAGTCGTATGACAATGGTGGCGCAGTGCGCTTTGTGGCAAACACAAATTCTGGGGAAACCTTTGTGAAAACGAGTGCGGGCTGGAAGGATGCCGCTGGTGCTGACGCGACAGAAAAGGTTACGTACCGCATTAAGGCATACACATCGGACGGACAGTTTGACATGCCGCAGGAAAACATCCCATTGACCCCGGAGATGGTCAGGGAGATAGACGCGCAGGAATTTAACGGTGCTTATCATGAGCCGCCCATTGAGATTCGCTATATGGGTGAGCCGCTTGTCAGGGATGTGGACTTTCAGGTCGTATATTCCAATAACGACATGGTGGCGGACAGGGAGAGTGAAAATGCGCCGAGAGCGGTCATAACAGGGATTGGAAAATATGCCGGGACTGTAGAACAGACATTTACCATCCTGCAAAAAGAGATAACCGAGGAGATGGCGGCACCTGTCACAATCTCATACAATGGACTGGTGCAGGATGACCTGCCAGTGCACAACGGTGAGACGCGGCTTGTCAAAGGAACTGACTACACGATAACCTTTAATAAGGAACCCCGCAATGCAGGAACGTACACGGCAACCATCGCGGGAACAAATAATTATACTGGTGAGGTGCGTGTTCCGCTTACCATAACGAAGACCATGCTGACGGAAGATATGGTGGTTGTGTCCGGTGCAGCAGACATCATTCCGGCACAGGAGTATACAGGAACGGCAGTGAAACCGACGATCAGGGTGCTGGTGGACGGTGCCGAGCTGCCTGCTGCGAACTATTCCGTTTCCTATAAAAACAATACGAATGCAGGGGAAGATGCAACAATTACCATTTCGGGAAAGGGGCAGTGCCAGGGAAAAGTGACAAAGACTTTTTCGATTGTGCCAAGGAGTATTGAGCAGGACTGTACGGTTACTGTCGCAAAGGCAGTGTACTCCGGCAAGGCACTGACGCCTGCCGTCACGGTAAAATGGGGTGGAAAAACATTAAAAAAGGGAAAGGATTACACTGTTTCCTATGAAAAGAACATTCAGGCAGCTGATTTGTCGGCACAGGATGCACCATGTATAACCGTATCAGGAATCGGTAATTACGCAGGCAAAATCACACAGCCTTTCACAATCCAGCCCAAGGAAATAGCCGAGAGCAGTATCAGCGTGCAGATTGCATATGATGAGACTGGGAGCAGGCTGCGGGTTGCTTCTGGCAAAACGGAACTTGATGAGACGCAGTACAGAAAAGATAGTGTTGTGATTTACAAGGCCGGAACAAGTACGCGCGTCGGTATGGACGAACTGGCGCTTGGTGAAAAATATGACATAGAAATTACGCTCTGCGGAAATTACAGGGTAAAGAACAAGGATTCTGCATTCAAAAAAAATATTATGAGCAGGAGGGACATCAATGCCCTCAGCATCCGTTTTGCAGATGAGGACGCAGTATATACTTATAATGCAAAGGCACAGAAACCTAAGCTTGTGATACAGGACGCAAATGGAAACGTGATATCTTCTGCCGGTTATACGCTTACATATAGCAATAATGTCAATGCCGGAAAGGATACGGCAAGTGTGACGATTACCGGAAAAGGCGCATATGCGGGGACGCGCAGGCTGATGTTCACAATCGAAAAGAAAAAGCTGGACGGCACGGCAATACAGCCGATAAAAGACCAGACCTACACACAGAAGGAAATATGCCCTGCGGTGAAGGTGCTTGACGGCAAAAAGGCATTGAAGCCCGGAGCGGGTAAGGACTATACGCTGGTATATGGAAACAATGTCAATGTGGCATATGATGAAGATGGAAATGTAATGGCAGGGGCATATGTGCGAATACAGTTGTCCGATAACTATGAGCTGGATGAGACAGCGACGGTCAAGTATTATAAGATTATCCCCGCCGCCATTTCGTCCGTGACATTTTCCGGTGCATGGTATACAGGTCAGCCGGTATTGCCTGATAAAGTGACAGTCAAAGCCGGAAAGCTCGAAGTACCAGCAGACTGTTATGTGCTTACAGCGGGGAATAACACGGCAGTCTCGACCCGCGCAGAGATTACAGTGACGGCAAGGGAGGGCACGAATTTTAAGGGAACCAGGACAAAAAAATTCCGCATTGCCAAGAGGGAATTAAAAAAACTTGTGCTTCCGGTCATACCCGACCAGCCATACCTGAACCAGCCGGTGACGGTTGACGAATATTTAATCAGGGATCTGGATGGGAATGTTATCGGGACAGACCAGTACGATATTACGATAAAAAACAACAATAAGCCTGGAAAGGCCTCGGTCACGTATAAGGCAAAGAGCGATGGGCTGTACAAGGGGAGTGCAACTGTCAAATTTAATATAACAAAGGCGACGATGGCGCAGGCGATTGACTATGACGCGGCGCAGAGCATCGAAAAGCAGTACACAGGGAGTGAAATTACCCTGACCGATGAGGAGCTTAGGCAGCTTGCGCCCATAAAGGGTGCAGCAGAGGGATATCCGCTTCCATATACGGTGACTTACAGCAAAAATATCAGTGCGGGGACTGCGGTTGTGCACCTGGCGGGAACTGATTATCTGCAAGGCAGCAAAAACATGTATTTTACCATTGTGCCAAAATCGGTGGGGGCGCTTCAGGTTACGACAGGTACGAAACAGCTGAATTATAATGACGGACAGCCAGTGTATCTTGAACTGAAGGAGGTGTGTGACAATGGCACCGTGCTCAGGCAGGGGAAGGATTATATCTGCTCATATGCCAACACTACCGGGAAGGGCATTGCATGCCTGACGATTACCGGAGTCGGGAACTATACTGGGACGCGGTATATTTATTACAGTATCATCTGATGAAAGGAGAATATATGTACGATACGTTAAAGAAGCCACAAAAAAATATGAAACATGCAGCAAAAAAGACTGACCGGATTGGGCTTCCGGATTTCTACAATGGATAAAATGTGTGGCGTAGCTGAGCGCCTGTGCCCAGTGGTTTTCGGAGTACTCCCACCAGTATGCGGGCGTATCGCCGAAATGTTCCTCGTCAATATGGATATCGGAGAATGAATTGAATGTATAAAGGGCGTCGCCTGAGGAGTACCCGAGACGCTTGCCGGCAGGGATGTCAAATACTGCGGCCGCTGTCTCCACAGAAGGGTAATCCGTCAGGGATGCATTCACTGCGATAACTTTTGTGGCGTCTGCCGGAATTGCCGTGTGATAGCCAAAGGAAAAGGATTCCGTTTTGCCTGCGTCGACACTGAGTGTTGCAATCGGGTCAACATCAAATAAAAACAAAACCCCCAAATGTTTTATGCATTTGGGGGTTTTGGCAGTTTCAATATCAATTTACTTCCTTACCCGAAGCTTCCTTTAATTTCTGAATTTCAGCCTGTAGCTGTTCGATGATGGAATTCTTTTCGGCGATTTCAGCCTTATACTGGTTCTGAATAGTACGCATTATACGCAGTCCGTCCTCGCGTGCCTCACACCAATAGCGGGTGACTTCGTCCTGATTGAGGTTGTACATAGTTTCTCAGGTCTGTTCCAGAATATCATCATCGTGAGCAATCAGCTTTAATTACCTCCGGTAATTTATCCTCCCATGTCCTTGCTTTGAAAAGCGGGCCCAGTAATCAAGCTTATATGCTTTGTCCTCGTCTGTTGCCATAGCTATCTGTCTTAAGTCTAACACATTCAGTGTGAACTTGTCATTATAAACATAATGTTTTCTGACATTCAGACAAAAGTTTTTTCATCAAACGCCTTTCCAGGTGCGATTGGATTCAGGATGGTGACGGAGCGGATATCCGAAAAATCCAGGTGAAGCAGGGAAGATACAAGTCCTTTTAGGACAGTTTCGTTTTCCTGCATCACGGCACGGAACATGTAGTCGTTCGTCAATGTATAATCAATTTTGCCAAATGCATTCTTGAAAGTATTCATTCTAATCTTCCTGTAATTTTCGTAATGTGTGAATCACAATTTTCATTATACTATCGCGCAAATATGCGGACAAGGTGCTAATTTTTACACTTTGCAGAATACATATTCGATACGCGCCAATATTTCTCCGAATGAATTCCCACAAAATCCCATGGCAAAATACACACTAAATTTTACGAAACATATAAATAAAGACGAAAAAACCATTCATGGTGCACAATTAGTGTGCAAAGTGCAGACAGAAATATAATAACGGACAGAATTGACAAGGATTTCCACAAAATTGTAAAAAAGTTTGTGGAAATGAGAAAGTGAATTAAGGGAAAAAAGACTTATCAAAAGGCTAAATGTTAAGTATAATGAAAGATGTGGTATCATCGGTGGTATCATTATGCCCACCGGTATATATTATTAGCGGTGCGTTATCGACGCATCCACCAAACAAAGAAGGGAGATCATGAGGAATGTTTAAACGAAAACTGTTTAAACGGGCACTGCCGATTATCCTGAGTGTCGCGATGGTATTTCAATCAATGCCAGCGACGGCTCTGGCGGCAGAAGACCCGGCGGTGGTTGAGACAAGCGTGGAAGACACAGACACGGCGGATTCCGGTACAACGGACTCTGACGCGGCAGACTCCGCGGACGAAACAACTGCCGACGAAGTGCAGGAACCGGCAGGCGAGGAACAGCAGCCTGATGCGGACACACCTGCCGACGGTGAGGGACAGCCTGAGACGGGCACGCCCACAGACAATGAGGGACAGTCCGAGACAGGCACGACGACAGACGGTGAGACACAGCCTGGCGCGGAGACACCTGTATACACGCCTGATTTAAGACCGAATCAGGAAGGTGAACAGCCTGAGACCGAGGCGACAAGCGAGGAACTGCAGGAGGCAGGCGACGGAAAGGCAGCTATTGAAAGCACAGTAATAAAAGTTGAAAATCTTTCCCTTGCCAGTCAGTTTGAGAAACAAAATGATAAGAGTGAGCCGACATATAACGTAAGTTATAGTGAGGGCGGTAACTTCGATGGCGTTGGAGATGCTGTGAAAGGCGTAGCCAAAATCTACATCAATGGTGAGGACCGTACAGAGGCGCTCAGGAACGACTATCTTTCCTATGAGTGGAGAACCGCAGGCTCTGAGAGCGCAATGCAGGGACTTCCCAAGGAGACTGGCAGTTATGTCCTGCGCCTGAAGGTGACAGCTGTGGAGGGTGTCTGCGGCGATGCCGTATATGACATTTATTTCAACATCGAAAAGGCACAGCTGACATTAGAACTGAAAAATGACATTAATAAGAATGTAGCGACCGGAAGCAAGGTAAGTGACTTCAAGGCAGCTGTACTGGAGAATTATGTTTTAAAATCAGCTGATAACAGCGAGTACGACAGCCAAAAGGCACTGCATGAAATAAAGGCAGAGGACATCGTGCTCTACAAGGCAGGCAGTGACGGCGTGTTTGCAGTGAATGATGACGCGTACTTCAACAGTGAAGAAAAGTATAAGTTCACGGTGAAAGTAACGCTTGCCGATTCTGTTGCTTCCAATTACGAAGTGGATTCCAATAATGAGACGGATAAGAAGTATTATGGAATCGAGTTTGCCGGACTTACAGAGACAAAGGTGCAGGTTGCACTGAAAAATCCGGGAACAGAGATTATCAAGACATATGACGAGCAGAACGCGCTTACTGCGGCGGGGATAGCAGAAGAGTATGTTACCAGCTATGAGGTGGTGACAAAAGCGGACGACAAGGCGCTTGATGAGCAGGAGAGCGCAAAGAAGCTTGTCAGCCCCCAGTGGTACACGAAGGAGAAAGGGATATCCAACACTGCGTTCCCTGAACTGGATGATGAGACCCAGTTTGAGGTTAAAGCCGTTGATGAATATGGAAATGTTGTCGGCATTGACCGATACACATTGATGTCTGAGAACCCTAAGGATGCAGGCGAGTACTATCTTGTGTATGTATATTCCGGTGAAAACGGAAAGTACAAAAAGGGCTACAGTGACCCGGTGAAAGTTACAATCGAGCCGGTATCTCTCGTGCTGAAGCCGAGTAAGGTTGTAATGGTTGAAGGCATGGATAGAAATGCCGTGGCGAAGGCTCTTGCAGAAGCAGAGTATGAACTCTGGAATGGCGAGGCTTCCTATATTAAGTCTTCTGACATTGTAGGCGAGAATGCAACGAGGGCTGATTTCTTCGGTGTGTCATACAGTGATAAAGGCAAGACGCAGTATTACAGTCCGGTATTCAAGCTGGAAACACGTCAGAAAAAGCCAGCAGCCAGCATAAAGGACGGCGCGACCGAGGAAGAAAAATGGGGCGCATGGACAGAATATACAGGCGCTGCGCTGACCAAGGGAACTGAGGAAAGACCGGTTGAGTACCGTGTAAAATTCAGCGGCCAGAAAACGGTGTATAATGATGAGGGTGACGCTGCAGGGCTGGTAGATGTGACAGACACAACAACCAATTCAGCAGAGAAGAACTACTGCGTAAAGGCAGATGAGGATACCCTCAAAAACAATACGCTCCTCGTGGAACTTGGTACTGCTGCAGCAACAGAAATTAAAGTGGACAGGATTGTCAAGTCATTTATTGATGCGGGCAGGGGCGATGGAACCATTGCCAGTCCGGCATGGAAGATTTATGACGAGGATTATCTGTTTGCAGACAGGGCATCTTACAAGCTTGCGGACGTTACCGGCGAAATCAAGGATGCGCATGAAGATATCACATATACATGGCAGACTGGTGATATGAGCCTGTATGAGAAATATATCCATACAGACGCGGAAGCAAATGAAGGTGCAGACAAGAAACGTGCGGAAGAGAACCTGGTAAAGAGCTTTGGCGCCGGCAGCACCCGCATTCCGATGGATGCAGGCGTTTACCGGCTGCACATTGAATATAAGGACAGCTCGATTCCGCTCAAGAACCAGCCGGCATCAAAGGATGTATACTTCCTGATTAAGCAGCAGGAACTTCTTGTAGTGGCTGACCCGCAGTATGCAAGCTATGGAGATGATGCAGCAGATTACAGAGGACACGGATATAGCATCTATATGCTTGACAATAACAGCGATAAGGGCGAGGAGCTTGACTGGAATGCTGATTCTTTGATGGAATGGAATGCCCTGAGCCTGGGAAAGAATCCGGACGGCACAAACAAGGAGGATGTAAGGGCAAATTACATCCATGCATCAGAGTTTATAAATGATACCGCAAATCCATATGTATATAAGGCAGAAGCTTTCTTTGACGATGCGACTGGAGATGTCCACGACAGGGATGGTTATACCTTATTGGATAAAAACGGCTATCGGTTAAAGTGGTCAAACTATACAAACAAGAATAAGTCAGCATGGGACGCAGAGAAGAAACGCTATGACTACCATACAGAGTGGAGCGACTTTGTCTTCAGCGCAGGCGAGCTTGCGTTTTCTATAAACATGCCTGCGGACAGGGTCTATAATGGGATGCCGGTAGCAGCTGACTTACCGGAAAATTTCATCACACTGACTGATAAGGCAACAGGAGCTCCGGTAACAGATGTACCATTGAACATCGGCGCAGAGGAAGTTGCAGGCGCTGTCAATGTAGGATGGCTCTGGAGTACAGACGATGGGTCCAGATATGTGTCAAGTACAGAAGCAAGATATGGTGGTGCTTACACACTTTATGTTTCTTTTGCAGGAAATGAGAACTATAAGGCAATTGAAAGTCAGGCGATTTACGACAAAGATGGCAATCCATTTACGTTCACAATTAAACCGCTCGATGTAATTGTCACACCGATACTGAATGAAGTGACAGCAGGTCAGACCGCAGATGAACTGGTGGATATATATGGTATTGATGTCAAGGCTGCGAATGAGGCAAATCCGATACCGGAAAGCGATTTAGGTCTGTTTGAGAACATCAGTGGAGAGAGACGCAATGCTTTCACGGGTGCTTGGGAAGATTTTGACGGTTATGCAATCCTTCAAGGCTTCTCTGGGGATAGTGAAAAGTATTGTTACTTTGAAAGCGACATCTTCAGGGACAATACCTACATTGACGATCCATGGTCATCATTTATCAGATATGGCAAGAAATACACTGTAAGGTTTAGCGAAAGCAACATATTATTCGCACAGTATGCGGCATCTTACAACATTGAGTACAGACCGGTGACAGCAGACAAGATTAGCCGCGGCGAAGCAGGCGTAAGGGATGCTTCTTACCTTACATATGCGGATGGCGGTGAAGACGAAGGATGGGTTAACCTCTATACAGAAAGAGATGACCAGGGCGTATACACAATCCTTCCACGTGAGGGAATCCCATTTGCATACAAGAATTATTACAACCAGCTGACAGACGCAGATGGCAATAAGATTCCGATGGATAAAAACTACGTTGCTGTTGGCATCCTTTCACCGATTGAATTTTCGGAGGAGCTTGACAGTGCAGCATATGGAAAACAGCAGTTCCTGTACAGAAAGAGCATTAAGGATGCAGGCGGATATGTGTTAGAGGAAGCATCCGCAGGCTATGAAGTACGTGAAGAACTCACAGCGAACAGATATTATATCAAGGCTTTATTCCCGGTAACACTTGATGAGGAGGGCAAGAAGATTGCTGACCCTGTCAAGGAATTTAAGATTACATGGGAAGAAGGATATACAGAGACATTTAAGCTTGACGTGACAAATGCAAAGCTTGAGTCAAACCTCAGGGAGGCAGTGGCACCGAAGTCGCTTGCATTTAACGGCGTTCAGGCAAAGATGGCAGTCGGCGAGACACAGCAGCTGGATGTCAAGATTACAAAGGTACAGCTCGGTGACGTGATTCAGATTAACTACCGACTTTACAAAGACGGTGATGTGAATGTCACACATAATGAGTATGCGAGCATTGACCCTGAGACAGGACGCCTGACAGCGCTTGCCACAAACAATAAGAAGGCGACACCAGTCGCATTTGAGGCATATCCGGTACGCCTTTCCGCAGATGGTAAGACATTTGAGGAAATCACAGACAAGGGCGTGAAGGTAGCAAAAGGCAAAGTGACTGTATCCGAAGTGACAGCGCCTGCAATCAAGAAAGTGATCATGGGCGACACAACGGCAGAAGTACAGTTTACACATGTAAATGACGGATACCGCAAAGAAATTTATGTGGTAGATGCCAGTGTGGATGCCAGCAGGAAGAAATGGAAGCAGGCAGACTTTGAGAAAGAAATTGCAAAAATGACGAACGAACAGTGGGAAGGCATCTTTGCAATTGCACCAGTTTACGTACAGTCTTATTATGACAACGAGGATGGTGACTACTTCAAGTATGATAAGAAGTCGAAATTGGATCTGAAAAGTATTCTTGACTTAGACGCAAAGGGTTCCTATGTCGTATATGTCAGAAATGTCAGTGCAGCAAGGACACTTGCTGACGGTTCGAAGGTTGCGCTCTCTGCGGCTGGTACCACAAAGGCATTTGAAACGACAAAGGTACAGGTAAACAGATTATATCCCTGGTTTAATGTGGAGGATGCGAAAAATCCTGTAAAATATTATGCTGATGCAGATGGTTACGTATTTGATGACATCCTTAATGACAGGCGGTATACAGTAAGCCTGTTTGACAAGACGGCACAGGTTTCCCTGATGGGAAGATTTCCGCAGAAGCCATATAATGAAGCAGCAGAAAATGCTGATGGGTTATTGGTTGACCTTCCGTTAAAGGCGGCAGAAAAAGCATTAAATATCAAACTGTCAGACACATATCTTGATCCGAAGATTACGTATTATATTACAGATGGGGCGGAGCCCAGGATTGTGAATAAAAAGCAGACAAATCCGTCAGCGTATGCCACAATTGCCAAGAATGGCAAGGTTACCCTGAAAGGTGTCGGACGAAATGGCGCGTCATGGGTAAAAATATGGGCAGTGGCAGATAACGAGGTTATGGGTGACTGTAGCCTTCTGATTACAGCAAGTCCTGACACAATTATACCAAAGAAGGTAAAACCGATGAAGGTCGGTGACGGAATCAGGCTGGCAGATTACCTTGAGTATAAGAACGGCAAAAATAAGATTCCAAATTACTGGTCAAGTCTCATTGTAATCAGTGAGGAGGAAATACAAAAAGCTTATGAGGCAGGATATGAGCTCCATCGTGTAAATTACAGTGACTATAATGAGGATAAGGGCAGCTACACATACCCATCAGTGGATGGTGCACTGCGTTACGGCGAGTGGATTATCACGGCAACGAAGGCAAACAGTCAAAAGATTACAGTGAAGTTTACAGACTATAAGATTGACGCAGAGGGGCTGGGCAGTGTGGAGTCTTCCATTGAACTGTCATCAGTACAGATGGATCCGGTCAAGGGCTTAAAGGTAGCTTATGTGGATGATAAGTTCATCACAGTGAACTTTGCTTATGCAGGACATCCCGATGCATTTGACATTGAAGTGACGGATGCAAGAGGAAGCGTCGTATATAAGAAGCTCGCATGGAGACAGGATGCGCTCAACAATACGGTTCCGAATGACGCGGACAGACCATGGATACAGGAAGAGCAGCGTTCCATCGTAGGCGATTGTCCGTTTGGTCACAGTGAGTGGCAGAACTTCAAGTATTTTGCAAAGACAAAGACTTATGCATATACGATTCATACGGATAAGCTTATGAGACTCTCTGCATATACCATTTCCGTGAAACCGGTATACAATGGGGAGAGTGCGGCAAAGGCAGCGACAGCAAAGACAAAGACTACAAACATACCGGCATCCTATTGGAACCTGAATAAGAAGGAACCAGCTTATTATACTGGTATTGCGATAGACGGTATATATGACAGAGATGGCAACTATGCTTATTTTACATCAGGCAACACATATACACTGGAAGCTGAGCTTGATGGCTACTATGATAATGACCTGGCGAGAATCAGGGGGACAGATACCCTGACCTGGAAGAGCAGCAATACAAAGGTTGCGTCCATAAAGGCAAATCCGGGTTCCTACACAGCGACCTTAAAGGCGGTACAGCAGGGTACTACGACAATTACAGTGACATCAAAGATTACGAAGAAGGTAATTGCAAGATATCTAATTGCTGTAAAGGCTGTAGGAAAAGGCGCACCGGGATATGGTGGTGATTATGAAAGCGGTGGAAATAATTTCTACGATGAAATAATTGCAAAATATGATCCATTGTATGAAGGAAGGCTTGAAGTACTCACTTTGTCAAATCCTGTAACAGTTAATGAGAATTATCTGGTTGATGGCAGAAATAATGATAGGACATGGGTACAGTTTACCGCGCCGACATATGGTGAGTACACATTCTCATGTAGCAGCAGCTATCAGGTATATACAGACAGAAATGGAATTGGTGGCAGTTTTTATGGGAATAGAACGTTCAAACTTGAGGCAAATCAGAAGATTTACTTCCGTGTATCTGGAGTGTTTACATTAAGGGTATCAGGTTATACAGACTTTACAAGGCTGACCACTGCAAACACAAAGGATACGCCGCTCAAGGTGAATAAGAAAAATGATTCATGGATTTCATTCACGGCACCAGAGGATAACTACTACACATTTAACAGCAACTTGTCAATTAGCACATATTCATTGAACAATGTGGATAATTACGTGGGCAGTACTAAGTTTTCATTAGGCTTGAAGGCAGGGCAGACTGTATTTATCAAGGCAGCAAAGAGCAGCAGCCTGTGGGTTTCCTACAGGGATATGTCCAAGAACACTCAGCTCGAGGTAAATGACACGGGTGTTGCAGTGAAGTTCACAAAGGATGCCCGGAAGCAGTATGTGAAGTTTACGGCATCCGCTACAGGCGACTATACATTTGAGACACCAGAAGATGACGTTACTGTAAGATATCTGTCATTAACAGATAATACAGAGTACTATAATGGCAGTGCAGTAATGAGCAAGGCAGGCGAAGCGGATACAACAACACCGAATATCAGAAAAGATACACTCTTTATTGAAAGCGGTGAGACAATTGTAATTGAGCTGACATTAAAAGATGAGAAGGCAGTATTCACAGCGGAGAAGCCGGAGATTGAGGCAGTTATCAAGGTAACCTCGTCCGCAGCAAAAGAGCTGACAGTAGGTGCAGATGCACAGCCTGTGACGAAGGAGACAACTGCGACATTCTCATTCAAGGTACCTGAGGAGAGTGGCACGAACAAGTATGTCATCAATGTTACAGATGGAAGCGTAGATGAATGGTATAACAGCAAACATGAATACATTACCTATGGATACACGGAACTGACCGTAAACGGCGATAAGACGACGAGTCTTGCTGGCGTTCAGGCGGGAGATACCGTATACATCAAAGTTACGGCGACAGATACAGCAAAGGATGCGTCTGTCAGTGTGACAAAGGTAGATGGAACTAAGACGCTTACTGTAGGTGATTCACTTGCGCTGACACTGAAAAACGGTTTTGAAGACTGGTATACATTTACTGTCAAGAAGACCGGATACTATCAGTTCAGCACAACAGTAGCAGAAAATCCTGCGCATACATTATATGTTGCGAGCAGGGCAGATGTATTTAGTTCTGAGACAGACAGGAACTATATTAGCCTGACAAACAAAGATAGTTCAAGCCTCATGAAGCTGGATGCGGGCACGAGGATTGCATTCAAGGTTTGGACTGATGATGCGGCTGCGGATGCCACAACAGGAGCGACATTCACCGTAACCGAGATAGGCGCAACAGCTCTTGGAGAGGGAGAAACACCAGTATCGTTCAATAATGAGGGCAGCGCATTATGCTACTCATTTACTGGAAAAGTAAATGAGGCCTATACAATCAGCTGGACAGCAGGCGAAAATAGTGGTGCGGCAGATGTGCGTTATGGCACAGAGCTGACATCATGCAATCATTCCCTGCCGCTGACAGTAATGGGCACAGACACTTATTACATTACGGTGACACAAAGCAGCGCGACAGCAGTAAGCGGAACGCTCACCGTAACGAAAAACAAAGAAGCAGAACCGCTTGTAAGCGGAAAGACAGAAAGCTTTAGCCTGAAAGGCGGATCCGTATCGTATAAGTTTACCATACCGGAAGACAGCGAGCTAGGATATGCCGTTATCGTGGAGAATACGACAGCATTGAAGGAAGGCGAGACAACACGACCGGCAATATCGGTAGATGTTTTGGATAACAGTGGTTCAACAAGCGATGTATATTATTATGAGGCACCCAGCTGGACGAAGGCATACGAAGGCGGAACCAAGAACATAACAATTAGCGGTGGCAGTGCAGATGCGGAAGTGACAGGTAACATTACGGTGAAACCTATTACCGCGGAAGTACTGGATGGAAACAAGGATGATGTCAAGGTAACAAAGGCAGCGCCTGTATGGTACCGCTATGAGGTGACAAGTGCAGACAGATATGTTCTGGAAGGCGCGGCAAACACAGATAAGACAGCTTCCGTTCGGTGGTACAAGAAGAATGGAGCAAACAAAACGGTTGTATCATCCCAGAGCTTCCCGGTTTACCTTGAAAAAGATGATGTAGTCTATGCAAAGGTATCAACAACCGAGGTTGCAGAGCAGAGTGCGGCACTGAAGCTTCCTGTAGTAGTAACAACAACAGCGTTAACACTTGGTGAAGACGGCATTACAGGAACGGCAGAGGTGACACTGGCAGAAAACCAGACAGAAGCATATTACACATTTACGGCACCAGCGTTTGCAGCTTATACTTTTGAAGGCTATGGCAACATAAAGAAATATGTTCCTTCTAAGAAGAGCAATAGCGATGACTGGTATTCTGGAAACACGCTCGAAAAGGACGAGGTTGTATTAATCAAAGTGACAGCTGCCGGTACACTTAAGGTTACAAAGGGTGAAATTACTGAGCTGAAGCTTGATACACCGTCAAAGGAGATAACACTCCAGAAAAACGAATCAGCCCGGTTTGTACTCAATACATATGTGCTTGGCATGTATGATTTCAGGACAACGGATGTAAAGGGACTTAGCGTTTCAGGTGATTGTGATGATATTATTGACAGCGAGAACAGGCTTTACTTTACGTACGCTACTGAGGAGAGCAATGAGCGTATTACCTTTAGCATAACCAACGATGGCGAAGCCGAAGCCAAATTTACAGTGACAGCAGGGCATGTCGTTCCTGTTGAACTGACACTTGATAAGCCGGAGTCTGTTACTGTTCAAAAGGGCAGAACGAGCATTCTGAGATTTAAGGCGCCAGAGACAGGCAGATACACCGTTTCCTGCGAGGGCAGTGATGTGACATTAAACAATGAGTATGGGGATGACTTGTATGGGGTATATGATTCAGAGGACGGAAATGCTTATACTTACACATTGAATTATAACGGCACAGCCGACAGCGGAACTGCAACAGTAACCGTGACAGCACTTAAGGCAAATGACGTATCCGGTGAGGAATTTACGGCATCCCTTGGAAAGGATGAAGCGAAGTGGTATGCATACAGGGTATCAAAGACCGGTGAGTATGCATTTACAACTGAGGCGGCAGGTGTTACGCTACAGGCATATTATAGTCTGGCATCAGAAAGCCCATATACTGGTTCTGCCATCATTGCGGAAGGTACTGTCATATACATCAGGGCAGAGAATGCAGGAGAGGCGCAGGATGCAGTCATTAAGGCGGCAGTCACTGCAATTGACGGACTAAACCTGGGAACTCAGGATGTTACTTTTGAAGAGGCAGGAATGAAGTATATGACATTCAAGGCTGGTGCAGATGGATTTTATACTTTCAGGGCACCAAATGCTGCGATTGAGTATTATGGAAATGATGTCTCAAAGAAAGGTTGTGTATGTGGTCATGATGGACAGTATTTCATTATGAAAGATGAGATAGTGTTCCTGCGCATTTCAGCATATAGTGCTAAGACCATAACAGCTACTGTTATAAAAGGTGAAGAACTGGATGTTGAGCCGTTAAGCATGGGAAATAGTGTCCATGTTGAAAGTGAATCAGGTGAGAGTAAGTGGATTACTTTCACGGCACCCAAGGCGGGAGAATATGTATTTTATTCAACCGACTTAGATCAAAAAGGTGATGGTGATCCTTATGCATATTTGTATGCAGGAGGATACACGGACTCACAGAATAATAGATACTATGATGCATTTAATGACGACGGTCATGAGCTGCTTCCGGCAAATGAGCATAACTTTAATTTTGCCATAAAATTTTCTTTAAGGGCAAACCAGACGATATACTTGGAAGCGGCAGAGAATGGTTCTGATAATGCGGTGTCATATAATGTAAATGTTAGGCGTGCATAATTGGAATGGATTCAGACGCAGATAATACCAGTATATGATGGTAAGTGACGGTAAAACTGCCAGAAGACAAAACAGGCGGGACGCCACACGAAATAATTCGTGTGGCGTCCCGCTTTCATGTAAAGAGATTGCAGCGGTTTAGTATACTTTCACAGAGTATGGTAATTTATTCCTTTCCGTTACTTTTTCTGGATATTTTTCATCTGACTTTTGTTTATTAACTGGTAATCAGTACAGAACCCACAGACATTGTGGAGATCATCAGTTATTTCTTATGTTCGTACAGGGGAATGAAACCCTGTTTTTGGACTTCTGCAATGTTCATGGATTTTATATGTGCTCAGGATCTGTTCGCATATTTACCGGTTTCCAAGTTTTTTCAAGGAGCCTGTAAACAAGCTGTGTAAGAAAACACATGAGGAAATGCTTCCTGATCCGGTTTTCATCCTACAGGCAGACCGGCTCTGCACTAAAGTCTGTTTTCATGATGCTGAAATATTCCTCTATCTGCCATCTACCCTATCTTACCGTTAAGATCTCGCTGACATCATCATCAAGAAGGTCCGTGCAGGCTGCGTATAATCCGTCATACTGTTCTTCTGACTGAGAATTTCGTGCTTAAAAATTGTGGTGGATATGTCAGGGAGAATAACTGGGATAGAAAAGAGCTGCGGATATTGAAAAATGTTATAAATACTGCCACGAAGCTTGGAATAATGGAAAATCTTTTCGAAGAGTATGCTTTGGAGATATTATGGGAAAAATTGTTTTTGAATGCTAAATATAGTAAAATTGTCTTGCGCATGATTGATAAAAACTATGAACTGATGTGACGTACAATGTTTATCAGAAGGCATAAATTGTATTGATTCTGCCATGCAAAACCGGCAGCTCTGAAAACTGCCGGTAAGGAAAAAATATAAACTTACACATTTTACTTGACAAACCCTACATTTACTTAACATTCCCACGTTTTTTGAATTTACAATTCATTTTTAAATACCTTTAGAAATTTATTTTTTAATAAACTCCAAGATTTAATAAGTTCTGGTGGAGTATCATTTTTATAATATATAGCAAATGTTCGCTCTAATGCATCAATTAATTTTAATGTAATAATCTCTTTTTCCCATATGCTATAAAATTCATACCATGTATTACGGTTTCTAACAGTTCCGAGAAATTCTTTCTCCTCATTGCCTATATCATCAATAAGTTTAATAACGTCTCTGAATAATTCAATACTACTTAGTTTAACCGAACATCTTACATCGTGTATTGCACTATCTAAATATAAATCATCTCTGTATATTTCTAGTAATATAGTATCACGAAGAAAATGTTCTAATAAATTTTCTGCTTTTGGTGTTAAATAGAATTTACTTATAAATCCATTTGACTGCCAATCTACGGATATTTTTTCAAATAATAATTCTTTATCCAAAAAATATCCAACTACATCATGAATATCTTTCTTCTTTTTTTCAATCTTAACTTTATCTTCCAAATTTAAAACATCTAAAATGTTATCTTCTATTTTTTTTAAAGTTAATTCCCGTTCATTATTCCTTTTTCCCCTTAACATTAATAGAATATACAATGGTAAACAATATCCTATTTTTCCATTTTCGAAAAATAAATTAGGTATTTCAAATGAATTTTGAAAAATTACAGCATTTTTCATAGCCATAGCTCTGAATATTGAGGCAACTGACAAATAATACTGGTATTCTTCAATTTTAAAGCTTGCTTTGGCTTTCTCATTTCTTTGAGTCCATTGCCTGTTACTTAATATTTCTGCAAATAACTGAACTGCATCAGAAACATTATAATTACATAGTTTTAATATGCTATTACCCATTACTCGTTCTAGTTCTTTGCTTAATTTCGTTAGAATATCTTTTGCGGATTTCCATGAGTCCAAATTTTCTACATAATCTAATACTTTATTTTTCGTTTCTATAAATTCAAATCTTTTTAAAAAAATTTCACATAAATTTATTCCACTTGAAAGGTAATAAGGATTTGCAACGGCCCTATGCGTATTATACCAAGATGTTTTGCATATTTCATTGTAGGTACGTTCCCTCATGCAAATAAATAGTTTAACATTAAATTCGTATTTATTATGTGAATATCTACGCAAACAATCATATATAGACTCGTATGTATCTATTAATTCATATTCACTGTTGCTACCTTTGTGTTTTCCGATATATCCTTCTATATCATCTAGAACCA
>Ga0137307_101225_pt1 | contig 24337 bp, 22 predicted proteins | sample NAcewD2O_March_2_FD_97180 | JGI IMG/M metagenome (GOLD analysis project Ga0137307, IMG submission 97180) | Mouse cecal microbial communities from Vienna, Austria - N-Acetylglucosamine amended D2O_March | ecosystem: Host-associated > Mammals > Digestive system > Large intestine > Cecum | place... | reverse complement strand
ATAGGGAAAAAGCCGCAGGAAGCGGCGTGCGCCCGGCGCAGCGGTCAGGGAAAGCCTTCCCTGCCGATTTATGTACACGGGCGCATAAGGAAACAGCCGCAGGAAGCGGCATGCGCCCGGCATAGGAGGTAAAGGATGAGATTAGATAAATTTTTAAAGGTATCCCGTCTGATTAAGCGCCGGACTGTGGCGAATGAAGCCTGCGATGCCGGCAGGGTAACGGTGAATGGAAAGGTGGCAAAAGCTTCCGTAAATGTGAAGCCCGGGGATATCATTGAGATACAGTTTGGGCAGAAGGCTGTGAAGGTGGAAGTTCTCTCCTTAGCTGAGTCCACAAAGAAAGAGGATGCCAAGGACATGTTCCGGTATTTATAGAGCATATTGTGAACAACCCTCTCATATAATGAAATGGGAGGATAAAGATATGGATGAAAAAACAGTAAAAACACACAAGGTATTACTTAGCAACCGCAAAACCGGGAGTTTCAGCGGAGTGGTGGACGTACTCTCCTTTGATGTTTCGGAAATTCTTTTGGAGACGGAGCAGGGAATGCTGTTAATCAAGGGCAATGACCTTCATGTAAACCGGTTAAGCTTAGAGCAGGGGGAAATTGATTTAGAGGGAAGAATTGATTCCATGGCATATTCCGATGTGAAAGATTATGGAAAACAGGCAGAATCTTTTTTCGGACGGTTATTTAAATGACAGGAGGGATAAGCGGAACGATTACCCAGGAGGGGGGATTGCTCCTTCTGTCCTTTGGGGTGGGACTCCTTCTGATGTTTTCCTACGATGTGCTGCGGATTTTCCGCCAGATTATCAATCACGGAACTTTTTCTTTGAGTCTGGAGGATGTGATTTACTGGCTGGCATGTTCCATTGTGGTGTTTGTTATGCTCTACCGTGAAAACGACGGGCTGCTGCGGTGGTTTGTGCTGGCGGGGATAGCCCTGGGAATGCTGGTGGAGAATCATTTTTTAAGTCCATATATCGTCCGGTTGGTTTCCAGGGTGATCAAAAAGCTTTTGTTTCTAGTGGGAAAGTTTTTAAAATTTATTTCAGGCCCCATGAGGGTGGTGGCAAGGCGGGGGAAAAAAGTTTGCATCTTTCTAAAAAAACAGTTGAAAAAAATTGGAAAAGCCATTAAGATAGGTGTAAACAAATTGTAAGTGCCAGATGAAGGGGGCGGATGCTATGGGCAGGAGGCGCAGAAGAAGAAAAAATAAAGCCGGAAGGGCAAGTATTGCTTGTATTGTAATGCTTTTGCTGATAGTGATGTCGTTTCAGATAGTTCGTCTCTATGATAAAAACCAGGAGTACATAGCCAGGGAACAGGAACTTTTGGAACAACTGGAGGAAGAGACGGAGCGTCAGGGGCAGATTGAGGACTATGAGAAGTATATCGGAAGTAAAGATTACATAGAAGATACCGCCAAGAGCAAGTTAGGTTTAATATATGACAATGAGATTGTGTTTAAAGAACAATAAGGATAAAGCTTAAAAAGCGTAAATGCCCTCGAATCTACATTTCGAGGGCATTTTTGACGAAAACTTTTTCAATTCATCTTTATATTTTGACAAAGATTGCAGTGTACGGATTGTATAATCGTGGTCACGTGAAAAGAAAGAGAGGATTGGAAAATGAAAAAAGCAGGATGGAAACAATTTTTACTGGGAATTGTGGGAGCATTCTTATGCAGAGTGGGAATTGCCGGATGCTTTCCATTGATTCCTTCCTATTTTGCGGCGGTGTATCTGGAGGAATCCGGGAGAAGTTTTCTGTTTATCGGAGTTTTGGCAGGGCTGGTGGCATTTCTGCCCATGACGGCTATTGCAAAGTATGGGATGTCCATTTTATTTATTGTGGTGGTCATCCGGCTTTCCGAGTGGGTGGACAAGCGCTGTTACACTGTGGTGGGGGCCTTATCTGCGGCGGGAGGGACCCTTGCCCTGTCTGTGTTTGGGGGAATCTTTGATATGAGAAACCAGATTTCCATGTGGGCGGCGATTTTGGAGGCTTTGTTTATTTTTGGATTTGTGATTCTTGCAGCCAGGGCAGTACATATGTTTCTGGAGGAGAAGAACAGTGAAGTTTATCCGGAAAACGCCAGGGAGGGCTATCAGGAGCAGAAACTTATAAATTATGCAAAAAGTTTTGAGGGTCTATCGGATACTTTTCTATCAATGAAAAAGACCTCCCAGTTCCAGCCCGAGGAGGTGGGGAGGATGCGGGAGGAGGTTACAGGGAGAATCTGCAGCGGCTGCGATACCTGTGCCATCTGCTGGGAGCCCTCCAACCATACGATGTACCATATATTCAGCAAGCTGTTCCAGGGGCTGATGAAGGAGGGGGCGGCGGATGAGGAGACGGCAAAGGAGCTGAAAGATCACTGTATGTATGCGGAACATATTGCAGCGGAGGCGGTAAATGTGTTTGAGAGGGCCCAGGTAAACCGGGCCTGGTATAACAGGCTTTTGGAAAACCGGGAAGTGATTGCCCAGCAGCTTGACGCCATGGCATTTATTATGCAGGATTGTGCCAATGAGTGCAGGCTTCTTGACAAAGAGGAGAAAAAGCGTCTGGCGGAAATCAGGTACCGGGCAAAAGAGTGCGGCATTGTGATAGAAGAAATCCACCTCTATGAGAAACACGACAGCCACAGCCAGCTTCAGTTAAAGGCACATTCCCGGTGGGGCAATTGTGTTGCCGTGAAACAGCTTACCAGGGCGGTGAACACGGTGATGGGGAACCATATGTATCCCCACAGGGAGGACAGGATTTTTATCGGGAAGGACACCACGGAGCTTGTGTATGAGGAGGAGCCTTCTTTTCACACGGTATCCGGGGTGGCAAAGCTGATAAAAGACGGGAGCCTTGTGTCCGGGGACAATTTTTCTATTATGGAAAAGGAAAATGGGGAATGTGTCTTATCCCTTTCTGACGGCATGGGGTTTGGCATGGAGGCGTCAAAGGAAAGCGAGCTGGTGGTGGAGCTTTTAGAGCGGTTTGTGGAGGCGGGATTTGCAAAGGAGACAGCCATTAAGATGTTAAACTCCTCCATGGTACTGCGGGGGGCGGACGAGAGGTATTCCACGGTGGACATGTCCTCCATTAATCTCTATACCGGGGAGGCGGAATTTTTGAAAATAGGGGCCGCAGCAACATTTCTCCGGCACAAAAACGGGGAGGTAGAGTGGCTTCTGTCGGATTCCCTTCCGGTGGGAGTGTGCTGTGAGTTGGAAATCTGGAAAGATACCAGGGAGCTTTCCGACGGAGATTTTCTTGTCATGGTGACGGATGGTGTGTTAGAATATCTGAATACGGAGCACCCGGAGGAGAAATTGGCGGAAATGATTGCAGGGATTACCACCAACCACCCGGGGCTGTTGGCAAAGAAGATTTTAGACTGGGTAATGGAGGAAACAGGGGGCCGTGTGGGAGACGATATGACAGTTTTGTCTGCAGCCCTTTGGAAGAAAGGATGAGGGAAAAAGTATTATCCTATTTGAAAGAATATAAAATGGTATCTGAGAATGACCATGTGATTGCAGGGGTATCCGGGGGAGCGGATTCCGTGTGCCTTTTTCGGGTACTCCTTGAATTAAGGGAAAAAATGGGCTTTACCCTGTCGGTGGTCCATGTGGAGCATGGAATCCGGGGGGAGGACAGCCTTCGGGACGGGGAATTTGTGAAAAATCTTGCCCGGGAATTTGGGGTGGAATCGGTTTTAGTTCACTGTTGTGTCCCGCAGGAGGCAGCGAAGAGGGGCATTTCTACAGAGGAGGCAGCCAGGATTCTGCGCTATGAAATTTTTGAAGGGCAGGCGGTTTTGCGGGAGCGGGAATATGGATTAAAAAGCAGCCAGGTGAAAATTGCGGTGGCCCACCACAGAGAAGATTTGGCGGAGACTATGGTGTTTCATCTCTGCAGGGGAAGCGGCATTGACGGGCTCTGCGGTATTCCGCCGGTGCGTGGCAGGATTATCCGTCCTCTTTTGTGTGTCACCCGCCGTGAGATAGAAACATACTTAATAGGAAGAAGACAGGTTTTCTGCACCGACGATACAAACCAGGACAGGGAGTACAGCAGAAATTTTATCCGCCATGAAATTTTACCAAAGCTCTGTGAGGTAAACAAGGGAGCCCTTAAGCATATGTGGGAGTTTTCACGGGAGCTTTCAGAGGCTTCGGGATATTTAAAGGAGGAGACAAACAGGGTTTTTTCAGAATCTGTCAGGCAAGGGGAGGGGGCAGTTTTTTGTGATGTGGAAAAACTTTTCCAAAATCCTTATGTGATAGTAAAAAGAGTGCTGAAAAAGGCATTGGAGGAAGCGGCCGGGAGCAGCAAAGATATTGCCAGGGAACATGTGGAGGAACTTCTCGACCTGGCGGAGGGGGGAGTGGGGAGAAAGGCCAGCCTTCCCTATGGGATGGAAGGGGTAAAAACTTACGGGGAAATAGCAATCAGGAAGGGAAGGAAAGAATGTCCGGGGGAGGGATTGGTATTCGGGGTTTTGGAAGAAAATCTGGCAAGGGGGGAAGCCGGGGCCATAATTGCAACTCCAAAAGGGAAAATCTTCTGCCGGATACGGGAATTTTCAAAAAAAGATGCAGAAATTCCCAAAAATAAGTATACGAAATGGCTGGATTATGATAAGATAAAAAACGTACTTTTATTTAGAACCAGAAGAAGGGGAGATTTTTTTATTCTGGATGGGAAGGGGCACAGGAAATACCTGAAAGATTATTTTATCAATGAGAAAGTGCCAAGGGAATTTAGGGATGAAATTGTGCTGGCGGCAGAGGGAAGCCATATTTTATGGGCTGTCGGATACCGCATCAGTGAGGAGTATAAGGTGACAAAAGATACAAGGGAAATATTAGAGTTACGCTTTACGGAGGAATAAGAGATGGGTGAAAGGATTCGCAAACTTTTGTCTGAGGAGGAAATTGATAAAAGAATTGCAGAGATCGCAGAGCAGATCAGCAGGGATTACGGGGAGGAACAGGTGCATTTAATCTGCGTGTTAAAAGGCGGCGTGTTTTTTACCTGTGAGCTGGCAAAACGTCTTCGTGTGCCGGTGTCACTGGATTTTATGTGCGTTTCCAGCTATGGTGTGGACACGAAATCCAGCGGAGTGGTAAAAATAGTGAAAGATTTAGATGAAGGAATTGAAGGAAAAAACGTTTTAGTGGTGGAGGATATTATTGATTCCGGCAGGACGTTAAGTTATCTGCTTCGGAATTTGAAAAATAGAAATCCCAAAAGCCTTAAGCTATGTACCCTTTTGGATAAACCGGAGCGGCGTGTGGTGGAGGTAAATGTGGATTATACCTGTTTTGAAATACCAGATGAATTTGTGGTGGGATATGGATTGGATTATGCACAAAAGTACAGGAACCTGCCCTATGTGGGCGTGGTTGAATTAGATTGAGTAAGAAGGAGGTATCCATTTGAAAAAGCAAAATTACAGGGGATTCGGCTTCTATCTGGCATTAGTGGCGATAGTGGTTATTGTGTGGCTTATGCTGGATGCCAAACAGAATGCGGCGAATGCCTATACAATGACAGAATTTAAAGCGGCCTTATCGGCAGGCAATGTGGTTTCGGTGGAGGTGGAGCAAAACCGTGAGATTCCCACCGGTACGCTGACCATCCGTTTGAAGGATTCGGCGGTGAAAGAACTTTTTGTTTCAGATGTAAACGAAGTACAGCAGTTATTTGAGGAGGAGGGATTCCACAATTATTTTTTACAGGATGTGCCCCAGGAAAGCTGGCTGTTAAACCTGCTTCCTCTTTTGATCGTGCTGGCCAGCATGTTTATACTATTTATGATTATGAGCAACCAGGCGGCAGCAGGGGGCGGCGGCAGCAGAATGATGAATTTCGGAAAGAGCCGTGCAAAGCTATCCACAGACGCCAACAAAATGAATTTCGGCAATGTTGCGGGCCTAAGGGAAGAAAAAGAAGAGTTAGAGGAACTGGTGGATTTTTTGCGGGAGCCCAGGAAGTATACCAGGCTTGGGGCAAGAATCCCCAAGGGAATCCTTTTAGTAGGCCCTCCGGGAACAGGAAAGACCCTTCTTGCCAAGGCTGTGGCTGGGGAGGCAGGCGTGCCTTTCTTTAGCATTTCCGGTTCCGATTTTGTGGAGATGTTTGTAGGTGTGGGCGCTTCCCGTGTCAGGGATTTATTTGAGGAGGCAAAGAGAAACGCCCCCTGTATTGTATTTATTGACGAGATTGACGCTGTGGCAAGACGCCGGGGAACCGGTATGGGCGGCGGTCACGACGAGAGGGAGCAGACCTTAAACCAGATGCTGGTGGAGATGGACGGCTTTGGCATAAACGAAGGGATTATAGTTATGGCGGCCACCAACCGGGTGGATATCCTTGACCCGGCCATTATGCGTCCAGGGCGTTTTGACCGGAAAATCCATGTGGGCCGGCCGGATATCGGCGGCAGAGAAGAAATTTTACAGGTGCACGCCAAGAATAAACCCCTGGGAGATGACATAGACTTAAAACAAATCGCCCAGACAACAGCAGGGTTTACAGGTGCGGATTTAGAAAACCTTTTAAACGAGGCGGCCATTGTGGCAGCCAGGGAAAACCGGGCATATATTATGCAGAATGACATTAAAAAGTCATTTGTAAAAGTGGGAATCGGTGCGGAAAAGAAAAGCCGGATTATTACGGAAAAGGAAAAAAGGATCACCGCATTCCACGAGGCAGGCCATGCCATACTATTTCACGTTCTGCCGGATGTGGGGCCGGTGTACTCTGTTTCCATTATCCCCACGGGAGCTGGTGCCGCAGGCTATACTATGCCTATCAATGAAAATGACGAGATGTTTAACACAAAGGGAAAAATGCTCCAGGAAATTATTGTGGATTTAGGGGGGCGTGTGGCGGAGGAAATGATTTTTGACGACATCACTACAGGGGCTTCCCAGGATATCAAACAGGCCACCCATCTGGCAAAAGCAATGATTACCAAATACGGCATGTCCGAAAATGTGGGGCTTATCAATTACGACAGCGACGATGATGAGGTCTTTATCGGCAGGGACTTAGCCCATACCAGGGGGTACAGCGAAACCATTGCAACCCGTATCGATGAGGAAGTGAAGCGCATTATTGATGAGTGCTACCAGAAAGCCAAAGGGATTATAAAAGAGCATGAAAACGTGTTAAACCGCTGCGCTCAGATGTTATTGGAGAAAGAGAAGATTAACCGGGAAGAATTCGAGGCGCTTTTTGAACTTTAAATATAAAAAAATATCGTAATCAAAAAGAGCGGTCAAAATAGGAGCGGGATTGTGCACAATTTATCTGTTTTTCTTTAAACAAAAAAATGGTACTGTAAATTACTTATAAAAAACAGTGTCAAATTTTTTGAAGTTTGTGCACACTTATCTTTGGGAAGGTGCTATTATAATAACTGTAAAAACCCCCAATACATTATATAGTTTTTGCTATACCCCATAGTAAAAATACCTTCTCCTAAAAAAGGCAGCTTTGGCTGCCTTTTTTACTTTGTGTGTACAGGTTTTTGCTATGGCGGAATATGGAAATCAGGAGGCAGATTATGAAGTATCAGTCAATATATGAGTTAAACAAAGTCCAGCAGTATATTATGCAGATGCGCCCTATTCTTCGGAGGAAGGCACTGTTTTCAGACGGCACTGCAGATTACAGAAGCCCGGTGGAGCCAAAGGAGAACGAGAAAGTAACGATCCGTTTCCGTACCTTTAAAAATAACGTGGATGTGGTGTGGCTCTGCAGTGAGGGAAAAAAATATATGATGACAAAGGCCCAGAGCACGGAAACCTTTGATTACTATGCAGTGGAAATCCAGCTGGGAACGGAGCCTTTCTGTTACTATTTTGAGGTTGTGTCCGGAGTGCTTTTGTGCAGATATGACAGGTACGGCGTGACGGAAGATGTGAGAGAACAGTATTTCTTTCGGATTGTGCCCGGATTTTCCACCCCTGAGTGGGCAAAAGGCGCTGTGATGTACCAGATTATGGTGGACCGTTTTTATAACGGGGATATGAGCAATGATGTTTTGGACCGGGAGTATTTTTATATTAAGACATTGAGCGCCAGGGTTCCTGCAGACCAGTGGGAGAAGGCACCGGAGAGTTTTGGGGTCAGGGAGTTTTACGGCGGCGATATAGAGGGTGTGTGGAAGAAACTTGACTACCTGGCGAAGCTGGGGGTGGAAGTGATTTATTTTAACCCTATATTTGTGTCTCCTTCCAGCCATAAATACGATATCCAGGACTATGACCATATTGACCCCCATTTTGGGAAAATTATTGACGATGAGGGGGAACTTTTGACAGAGGGGGATTCGGATAACAGAAAGGCTACCCGTTTTCAGAGCAGGGTAACAAGCCAGAGGAATTTAGAGGCCAGCAATGCTTTTTTTGCAGACTTTGTGAAGGAAGTCCACAAAAGAGGGATGAAAGTGATTTTGGACGGTGTGTTTAATCACTGTGGTTCTTTTAACTGCTGGCTGGACAGGGAAGAGATTTATAAAGGCCAGGAAGGGTTTGCCGACGGGGCTTACATTTCCAAAGACAGCCCCTACAATTCCTATTTCAGTTTCCGGGATGAGGAAGAGCAGTACTGGCCCCACAATAAGTCCTACGAGGGCTGGTGGGGATTTGATACCCTGCCCAAATTAAACTACGAGGGCTCTAAGGAGCTGTATGACGATGTACTGCGCATTGGGAAAAAATGGGTTTCTGAGCCATACTGTGCCGATGGATGGCGTCTTGACGTGGCGGAGGATTTGGGCCACAGCAGGGAGATGAACCACAGGTTTTGGAGGGATTTCAGGAACGCGGTAAAAGAGGCAAATCCCAATGCGGTTATCCTTGCGGAGCATTACGGAGATCCCAAAGAATGGCTTTTGGGAGACCAGTGGGATACTATTATGAACTACGCTGCATTTATGGAGCCCCTCACCTGGTTTTTGACAGGTATGGAAAAGCACAGCGATGAATATCATCCCGAGCGAACAGGAAAGATTGGGGATTTTGAGGGGGCTATGCGCCACTTTATGGCGAGTTTTATGACATCCTCCCTCCAGTGTGCCATGAACCAGCTCTCTAACCATGACCATTCCCGTTTCCTTACCAGAACCAACCATAAAGTGGGCCGGGTAGAATCTTTAGGGGCAATGGCGGCTCAGGAAGGGGTTGACCTTCGGGTGATGCGTGAAGCTGTGGTGATTCAGATGACCTGGCCCGGCGCCCCCACCCTCTACTACGGGGATGAGGCAGGCTTATGCGGATTTACCGACCCGGATAACAGGCGGGCCTATCCCTGGGGACACGAGAATCAGGATTTAATTGATTTTCACAGGGAGTTAATTCAGATGAGAAAAAGAAATGCGGCTTTCCGCACCGGCTCTTTTCAGTTTTTAGACAGTGAGGACCAGCTTTTATGTTTCGCCAGGTTTAACCGGAAACAGCAGTTTGTGATTATTGTAAATAATGATGACAATGAGAGAAGCAAGGAGCTGTATGTGGTAGGTGCGGGCATTCCGGCCAATGGAAGGCTGCGCCAGGTGCTTGTCACCACATCCCAGGGATATTCCCTGATGCCCAAGGATTACCGGGCGGAACACGGTAAGCTGAAAATTACGATGAAGGGAAAAACGGCAGTAATTTTGGAAAGAATTCAAGGAGGGGAATAAAATGGGCAGCATGAGAGAAAAACTCCACACCGGGGAGCGTGACAAGGAGTATTATTTTAAGGACCGGCGAATCCAGGTGGAGCAGGGATAAGATTAAGTAAGGTTTGACAAAAGACACCAGAATCAGAACAATTTATACCAAAATGTTGGAAATGGCGACGGTTTCTGTTATAATCTACAAGAGATGAAAATACGATCAACCAAAAGGAGAATAAAGATGGGAAATTGTGACAATAAAAGACCCTGCCCATGTACTTACGACTGTCCCAGGCATGGAAAATGCTGTGAGTGTGTAGCCCACCACAGGGATCATAATGAGGGCGTGCCGGGATGCTTCTTTTCCCCGGAGGCAGAAGCCACTTATGACAGAAGTATCGAGGCTCTTTGCCGGGATAGAGGCCTGTGTAAATGAAAAAAATCTTGCATTTTAAACTGCACTGTGCTATAATCAATCTTTGTTAAGGCGTATCTTTAACGCCTTGCGAAATGGGCAGATTCCCGAGTGGCCAAAGGGGACAGACTGTAAATCTGCTGCAAATTGCTTCGGTGGTTCGAATCCACCTCTGCCCATTATAAGCCCGCGTGGCGGAACTGGCAGACGCGCAGGACTTAAAATCCTGTTGTGGTGACACAGTACCGGTTCGATTCCGGTCGCGGGCATATTTTAAAGATATAGTGTGATTTGACCGCTTATTTTGCATAAAATATTTGCAGAATTGGCGGTATTTTTTATGCACACGGACACCCAAAGGAAATATGTGAGCAAATGATTTGCCGGGAGACATATATTTACGGCAAAGCGGGAAAGGAGGTATTTTATGGGGAGTAAGAATGAATGGCTGCTGTTGGAAGCGGAAGATGACATTGACGAGATCGAGCACAGGCATCCCACGGAGGAATTTTTATTTTACCAGGCAGTTTCCGGGGGGGATGTGGAGGCGGTGAAGAAAAATTGCAGGGATGGAAGGTTCTTGGATGAGGAGGGCGTGGGAGTCCTTTCAAGAAATCCCCTGATAAATATAAAGTATCATTTTGTGATAACAACAGCCATGGTTACCCGTCTGTGTAAACAGAGGGGAATGGAATTGGAACAGGCATACCGCATGAGCGATTTTTATATTCAGAAGCTGGATGACATCCACACCGTGGAGGGAGTGCGGAGCCTCCATGATGAGATGGTTATAGATTTTGCGGAAAAAATGCGCAAGATTACCAGGGGGGATACCAACTCTAAGCATATCAATATGTGCAAGGAATATATTTATGCCCATATCAAAGAGCGCATCACGATAGAAGATTTAGCGGATGAGCTGGGGGTGTCTGCAAGCTATCTGTCCCGGCTGTTCAAGAAAGAGACGGGGGATTCTGTCAGTGCCTATATCAGGGAGAAAAAGATTGAAATGGCGAAAAATCTTCTGCAGTACAGTGAATATTCGGTGATTGACATTGCTAACCGTCTGTCTTTTTCTTCCCAGAGCCATTTTATACAGCAGTTCCGGGAAATTGTGGGAATGACGCCGAAAAAATTTAGGGATATCAATTATATGGTTCAGTGGGATATAGAAAAAGAAATGGATACTGGGGAAGGGGATAAATAGCCAGGGAAAGAAGGAAGGCGCAGCAGAGAAAATGCTGCGCCTTTTTTGGGAAAACTGGAATTTTACAAGGTAAGAATAATTTTGTTATCTTTTTCCAGAAGATTTTCCGGTATGTAATTATCGTCCAGTTCTTTGCCGTTTAGAACCAGTTTGCTGCAGCCGCTTTCCAGTCCGTTTGGGTTTTCAACCACAATGTGCAGATGTTTTCCCCGGAAATCTTTTTCTATTTCCAGGCGGTCCCACTCTTTAGGAATGGAGGGGGAAAGCTTTATCCCTTCCAAATCCGGCCGAAGCCCCAAAATTCCTTCCACACACCCCACCATAACCGTTGAGGCGGTGCCGGTAAGCCAGTGCACATGGGAGCGGCCGTGGTGTTCGCTTGCCCGCCCTTCTGTAAACTGGCCGTAGCAGTAGGACTCCAGGCGACGGATTTCCGCCTTGTCGTTTTGTGCGGCGGGAGCGTTTTCCATAAAGTAGGTGAATGCCCGCTCCCCGTGTCCCATGAGGGCTTCCGCAAGAATCAGCCATCCCTGGGACTGGGAGAATATACCGGAGTTTTCTTTTGTACCCTGATTATAGATAACGGCCAGGGCGCCGTCAAAGGCGCAGGCGTGGTATGGGGGATTCATCAAAAGTGCGCCGTATTCTGTATTTAACTGCTGGTATACATTGAAAAGTGCGGCGTCTGCCTGCTCTTTTGTTGCAAGCCCGCTGATAACTGCCCAGCTCTGGGGGTTTAACCACATATTTGCCTCCGGGTCCGCAGCCGCCCCGATGCGCTCTCCTTTTTCGGTAAAGCCCCGGATAAATCGGTCATTGTCCCAGCACAGGTTCTGGATTTTCTCTTCCATGTCCTTCTGCTGCTCTTTCAAAAAGCGGATGTATTCCTGATCATTTTTATAGCTGGAAAATCTCTCCATTATCATCAGGGCATAATAAAACTGCAGTGCCACAAAGGAGGATTCCCCGTTTTCCCCCAGGCGCAGGCAGTCGTTCCAGTCTGCATAAAGCCCGGCAGGCATACCGTGGGGGCCAAGGTGCTCTAAGGAAAATTTTATGGCCCGTTGTAAGTGTTCATAGACGCTGCCTGTCCCTTTGTCCGCAAAGGGGATATTTTCATCCAGGAAGGCAATATTCCCTGTCTCCGCAATGTATTTGTATACCGTTGGGAAGAGCCATAAAGCGTCGTCGGCGCGGTAGGCCGGATGTCCCGTCTCCTGCCTGTAGGAGGCGTCTAAAGGGGTGTCCTCATGGCCCGGGTTGTGGGTAAATTTCACAAGGGGCAGGCCGCCACCCAAATCTGTCTGTGCGGAGAGCATAAACCTTATTTTTTCCTCCGCCATTTCCGGCGCCAGGTGAATCACACCCTGGATATCCTGGACAGTGTCCCGGTAGCCGTAGCCGTTGCGCAGCCCGCAGTAAATAAAGGAAGCCGCCCTGGACCAGATAAAAGTCATAAAGCAGTTGTAGGCATTCCAGGTGTTTATCATGGTGTTAAATTCCGGGCTTGGTGTGGTTACAGAGAGCCGCTCCAATTTCTGGTTCCAGTATTTTTTCAGTGCGTCTATTTCCTCTTTCACCTTCTCTTCGGGATTTCCGTAGGTGTCCAAAATGGAGGAAGCTTCCGGGGAGTGTTTTTCTCCCAACAGGAAAACTATGGTTTTGGACTCACCGGGAGCCAGGGAAACCACGCAGGAGAGGGCGCCGCAGGAATTTTCATTGTAGCTTAATGCGTTTGAAAGGCTGCCTGAGACAACCCCCCTGGGGTTTTTGTAGCCCTGGTATCTTCCGATAAACTCATCCTTGTCCCCACAGTAGGAGGAGACAGGGGCTCCTGCCAGGCCAAAGAAACGCTCTGTCACACATTTTCCGTCTACCTGTTCTTCCGCTGGCAGTGTGTCGAGATTGCTGTGAATCTGCTGCATGATCCTGTTATCTTCAAACTGTGTCCTGCTGATAAACAGGGAATACTGCAGGTTTACCTGATCCTGCTCATAATTGCTGTGGTTGGTAAATTCTCCGTATCCCGTTAAGGTAAGTTCCCTTTTTTCCGGGGAATTGTTTGCCACGGTAAGGGCCCACACCTCATAAGATTTATTCAGGGGTACATAATAGCAGGCCTGGGATGAAATTCCGCTGTATTCGGCTTCCATTCTTGTGTAGCCCATGCCGTGGGAGCACTTGCAGGAATAGCTTTCCAAATCTTTTCCCACCGGCTGCCAGGAGGCGGACCAGTAATCTTTAGAATGATTATCCCTGAGGTAAATGTATCTTCCGGGGGTATCGAAACTGTTGAAAACATATCTGAGAATCCGGCCGTTGGCCCCGGATTTTGCAAAGCTGTACCCCCCGGCGTTATTGGAGATAATAGCCCCGTATTCCGGGGAACCCAGGTAGTTTACCCAGGGAGCGGGGGTGTCCGGCCGCTCAATGACATATTCTCTGTTTGCATCGTCAAAAAATCCATATTTCATGTTTAAGTATCCTTTCTTAGCTTTATTTTAATTTAATAAGAATTTCATGGGTATCCCCTGGAAGGGCATCTATCATTTTCCGGGAGAGAAGGACGGAGGAATCGTCATTTCTTGTCAGTTCCCTGCCGTCACAGAATGCCTTTTCCATAATGTAGGAGCCAAAGTCTTTGTTTTCTTGATTTTCGTAAATAATTACAAAATTTTTCCCTGCGAAGGGAACGGAGATAGAAGCGGTTCCCTTTTCGTCAAACTGGCAGGCCAGGAGTTTGGGATATAGCAGCAAATCTCCTGCTTCTCCCCGGACGCCGAAAACTTCCGTAATCATAGTCATCAGAAACCAGCTTGCCGCACCGGTTAAGTACTGATACATGCCCCTTCCGTCTAACCGGAAATATTCCGGGATTCCGGGGTAGATATGGCTGGTGTCAAAGTCAAGGGCGGTGTCGGCCAGGGTTTTTAAGGCTTTATAGCCTTCCTTTACAAAACCTCTCCGGTACAGGGCGTTGGCGTACATAACTGTCATGTGGGAGAAGACGGCCCCGTTCTCCTTTTCTCCGTATGCGAACCCGAACATGCGCCCCATGTCAAATTTCAGCTCCTTAAAGTCCGTGTTCAGCCGGTATCCCCCTGTTTCTTTCTGATACAGGTATTTGTCTGCGCTCTTTGTGATTTTTTTAATCTGGTTTTCCTCTGCAACGCCGCTCATAATGGCAAAAACCTGACCTGTGAGCATCATGCGCACCTGGCTCTCAAAAAATCCTTCCACCCGTCTCCCATGGTTGTCGTAGTAGCTGTTAAACCAGCCTTCCCCTTCCGGGCCGCTAAGCCACTCCTGTTTCCGCAGGAAGTCTATCAGCCAGTTGGCTTTCTGGACCAGGTTTAGGGACAGGGAGGAAAGGGGGATAGGGATGCGCTTGCCGCTGACACTGTGCCGGCACAGGGAGGCATATTCCGACAGAATCTCCCGTTTTCTGTCCGGGTTGTCAAAGATATCCGAATCCTGGTTCAGCAAAATCTGTATCTCCTCTGAAAGACAGACGTCAGAGCACCCGGAGCGGCTTTCCAAAAGCCGGATGGTTTCCGCTAATTCCAGAAGGTTTCCGGCATAGGCGCAGGTAAATGCCACGCTCTCCCCCCTCTCAGGGGCCATGTCTAAAGCGTCATTCCAGTCTGCCCCCCTAAGACGGAAGATATTGTGTTCCCCTACTTCGTAAAAGGCGGTAAGGTGCTGAATCAGCAAGTGTTCCAAAATGCTTCCTTTGTACTCTTCCCCTGACTCTGTAAGCTGCATATTTCCCTGTTCCTGGCTCCACAGGGAATCCGTGTCTGTGCCCCGCATGGCCTGGGCGTCTTTAAAGTAGCTTACAGGTCTGTTTAAAATTTCCACATCCCCTGTCTGGTTTATATAGAGTTTTGTAGTCATAAAAGGCCACAGGGCGTGGTCCATCCAGACCCTTGCAATGCCGTTTCTGTCAGCGATAAAGTTTCCGTCCCCCTGGCCGATAATGGTTGCATTTGTGCCGTCCATGCGGACGCCGCCGTAATTTTTTTCTATCATTGCCCCCACATCGTCAGGATTTAACAAAAGAAGAGAAAGGCAGTCCTGCCACAAATCCCTCCAGCCCCGTCCTCCTCTGCCGTAGTCGTGGTGGGGAAGGAAGGAACAGCCGAAGAGGCGGCGCAGGAACGGCTGGAAACTCACCCATTTCATAAGGGAATCAAAGTCTTTGCTGTCCGTGTGGAAACTTACCGCCACCTGGTTTTGCCAGTAAGTCTTTGTATCACTTAGGGCGGCTTTTATTTTTTCCTCTGAATTGTATTTCTGATATATTTTATCAATGTCGGCCCTGTTTTCATCAATGCCAAAGAGAAGGATAAAATCTTTCTTTTCTCCCGGGGAGAGGGTGACAGGGGAGAAACGGAAAGCCCCCATGGCTTCTTTTCCCTCTGCTTTGGCAAAGGCGGGTTTTCCCGGGTACTGCTCAAATACGGCCCTGGGAAGGGTGTATGTGCCCCCTTCCCCGATAAAATCTTCCACGGATGGGTAGAAGCTTACCGGGTTCTCCCCTGCGCCTGTGCAGCCCAGACAATAGTAGATGCGGCTGTTTTTACGGTGGCCTTTCTCGTCAAAGGACATGGTGGGGCACACATAGACGCCTTTTTCGTCTGTGTCCGTCCGGTGGAGCATGGAGGTCACGTTCCTGTGATCCCTGATATTGTCTGCGCTCCGGCCGTAGATTGGGATGGCGGCATAGGGGGTGAATATCTGTGGCTTTTCCGCCTGGTTTTCTATGGTGATGTACATAATTTCCACATTGTCATTCCTTGGGATAAAGGATGTGACAGAAGTAGAAATCTGAAATTGCTTTGAGGTGCGGGTCATGGTCTGCCACATAAATCCTGCCGAGAGGCTGCTCTCATCCTGGTTTTCGGAAAATTTGAAAGCTTCCTGGGAGGCTGAGGCCCCGGCAGCGGAGTAAGCCCTTCCTTTTTCCGGTGCAAACCAGAAGTTTCTGGTGGAGCGGTTGTTGTGGAGGTTTTCCGAACTCACCGGCTCTAAGAGAAAACTTTCCTGGTCAAGCTTTGCATCCCCGCCAAGATTTGGGGTGATGGAACTCTTAAGCCCTGCCTCTGATGCAAGGGGAAAATAAAGGCCGCTTACATTTTCCGGCTTTTCTATAGTAAAAGAGCCGTAAAAGTCAATAAAGTTTATTTTTTGCATATGGAAATCTCCCTTCGTCAATGTATGAAAGCATCATATAGGAATCCTTGCACTTTAGAAATAAAATACATGAGAAAAATATCAGAATCATGACATAAAATCTGAGGGGGCAAAAAAATTAATTGGTGTCATAAATCTGATATTCTGTTAAGAATTTTAATATATTCCAAAAAAGATTCAAGTTATAATCCTATCATGTTAAGCGTGAGGCGAACTTCACGGAAATACATTACATATTTAAGGAGGATGCTCAATGAAAAAGAAATTGGTAAGCATGTTATTAGTGGGAACTATGGTTGCAGGTATGTTTGCAGGGTGCGGTGGAAGTGATAACGGCTCCGCTTCCGATGCAGGAACAAATGCAGATGCAAGCGAAGCAAGCGATGCAGGAGATGCAGACAGCGGAACAGCAGATGAAGGAAGCGATGCGGCAGAGGCTCCGGCGGGAGATGAGGGTAAAGTGATTAACATTTACTCCTGGAACAATGAGTTTAAGGAGAGGGTTGAAGCTGTTTACCCTGAGGTGCAGGAAACCTCTTCAGACGGTACGGTGACAACATTAAAAGACGGCACGGAAATCCACTGGATTGTAAACCCCAACCAGGACGGGGTATATCAGCAGAAACTGGACGAGGCTCTTATGAACCAGGCGGACGCAGCAGCGGACGACAAAATAGATATGTTTTTATCTGAGACAGATTATGTGTTTAAATATACAGATGCCGAGGCAGATGTGGCTATGCCTTTAAAAGACCTTGGCATTGACCCGGATAAAGACCTTTCTGACCAGTACAGCTTTACAAAAGTGACGGCTTCCGACGCAAACGGTGTCCAGAGAGGATCCACCTGGCAGTGCTGCCCGGGACTTTTGGTATACCGCAGGGATATTGCGGAGGACGTATTCGGCACAGACGACCCGGAGCAGATTGGGGAAAAGGTAAAAGATTGGGATACCTTAAAAGCTACCGCAGCTGAGTTAAAGGAAAAAGGATATTATACATTTTCTTCTTATGCAGATACGTTCCGTCTCTATGGAAACAGCATTCCGCAGCCCTGGGTGACAGCAGGGGAAACTACAGTTAAGGTTGACCAGAAGATTATGGACTGGGTGGAAACATCCAAAGAGTGGCTGGATGCAGGATATTATGACAAGAGCGTAAAAGGCCAGTGGAACGATGACTGGAACAAGGCTATGGGTTCCGCATCCAAAGTATTTGCATTCCTGTTCCCGGCATGGGGCATTGACTTTACCTTAAAGCCCAACTGGGACGGCGGCGACGGCGCCTGGGCAGTTACCAATCCTCCGCAGGAATATAACTGGGGCGGCTCTTACGTACACGCATGCGTCGGGACAGACAATCCGCAGCACGTAAAAGATATTATTATGGCAGTGACAGGCAATAAAGATAACCTGATGAAGATTTCCAAGGATTACACAGATTTTACCAATACCCAGAGTGGCATGCAGGATGCGGCAAAGGATGAGTCCTTTGGTTCCCAGTTCCTGGGCGGACAGAATGCATTTACATACTTTGCACCGGTGGCAGAAAATATTCAGATAGCTCCTCTTTCTGCCTATGACCAGGGATGTGTGGAGTTAATCCAGAATGCCTTCAGCGATTATTTCCAGGGACAGGTAGATTTTGACAAGGCAAAATCAAACTTTGAGACTGCAATCAAAGAGCGTTACCCTGAAATCACAGAGATTTCCTGGCCCGAATAAGGCTTACCCGGGCTGTCCCGCAGGTTTTGCGGGGCAGTCCATGATTGAAACAGAAAGGAATGGCAGTCTATGAAACGAAAAAGTATAGATTACTCAAAGTGGGGATATTTTTTTATACTCCCGTTTTTTATCTCATTTTTTGTTTTTTCTTTGATTCCCCTGGCAGATACCATTCGGTACAGTTTTTATGAATACTACCGTTCGGGAATTAAAGAAATCGGCCCTAATTTTGTGGGAATGGAAAATTATGTAAGCCTTTTAAAGTCCGACATGTTAAAGTATGCGGGAAATACCTTTATCCTCTGGATTATCGGTTTTATCCCACAGATTGTTATCGCCCTGCTCTTGGCGGAATGGTTTGTGGACGCCCGGTTAAAGATTCACGGGAAGCAGTTTTTTAAGGTGGTCATCTACCTTCCCAACCTGATTATGGCATCCGCCTTTGCCATGTTGTTTTTCACCATGTTTTCTACCAATGGTCCAATCAACTCGATTCTTATGAATATGGGATTGTTGAGCAAACCCATTGATTTTATGGGCACCGTATTTGGAACCAGGTCTCTGGTTGGGTTGATGAACTTCCTTATGTGGTTTGGGAATACCACCATTATGCTTATGGCGGCAATTATGGGTATCAGCCCGGATATTTTTGAGGCTTCCGAATTGGACGGCTGCAACAGCTTCCAGAGGTTTTTCCGCATTACTCTGCCTTTAATCCGGCCCATACTGGCCTACACCCTGATTACTTCCATTATCGGCGGGCTTCAGATGTTTGATGTGCCCCAGATTTTGACAAACGGACAGGGAAATCCGGACAGGACGTCCATGACCTTGATTATGTTCTTAAACAGCCATTTGAAGAGTAAAAACTACGGTATGGCAGGTTCACTGTCTGTTTACCTGTTTATTGTCAGCGGTATCCTCTGCTTTATTGTGTACCGGATGACAAATGGCAAAGATGATAAAGGAGGGAGATAATTTATGAATTCTAATGCATTTAATAAGTTTAGAAGTGTCTTCGCCCATGTATTATTGGTTATCTTGTCCTTTATGTGTTTGTTTTTCTTTTATATATTGTTTATTAACGCCACCCGCTCCCATGCAGATTTGCAGAAAGGGTTTTCCGCACTGCCGGGGAAATATTTCCTGACAAACTTTATGAATGTGGCAAATGACGGAACCTTTCCCATGATTCGGGGAATTTTAAACAGCCTGATTGTCTCCGGCTGTTCCGCAGCAATCTGTACCTATTTTTCTTCCCTGACGGCTTATGGGCTGTATGCTTACGATTTTAAACTGAAAAAGGCGGCGTTTACCTTTATCATGGCAATTCTTGTTATGCCTACCCAGGTGACGGCAATGGGATTTTTAAGGTTAATTACCAAGATGGGGATGTATGATTCCCTGCTCCCACTGATTATCCCGGCCATTGCATCGCCTTCCGTGTTCTATTTTATGTACAGCTACCTCCAGTCCTCCCTTCCTCTTTCTCTGGTGGAAGCTGCCAGGATTGACGGCTCCGGGGAATTTATGACCTTTAACCGGATTGTAATTCCCATTATGAAACCTGCCATTGCGGTACAGGCGATTTTCACTTTTGTGGGTTCCTGGAACAATTACTTCGTTCCTGCACTGGTGATTCAGTCCAAGGATAAGATGACGGTGCCCATTTTGATTGCAACCCTTCGGGGTGCTGATTTTATGAGTTTTGACAGCGCTAAGATTTACATGATGATTTTTGTGGCCATTGTGCCTATCATTATTGTGTACCTGTTCCTTTCTAAATACATTATAGCCGGGATAACGCTTGGCGGTGTGAAAGAATAGGTTTTCATATTTTTTCCTGACATGCAGGAGGCGGAGAAATCTGCCTCCTGTGTGTTTTTTATGTCATTTCCCCCCTCGTTGGTTACATTTCTATTTAAAATCCGGGCAGGATACATTATAATAGTAATCAGGAAGCGGGGATTTTTTATGCGGATTGCAGTCTGTGACGACGAGAGGGAGCTGGCGGAGGATATATGCGCCAGGATAAAAAAAATAGACAGGGTTTGCAGGGTTTTCTGTTATACGGAAGGGATTTCACTTTTGCAGGACGGCTGTTTTGACCTGGTTTTTTTAGATATTGGCATGGAACCCATAAACGGCATGGAAGTGGCCAAAAGGCTTCGGGAGATAAACCAGAAGGTTCTGATTGTATTTATCACGGCGTTAAAGGAGTATGTGTTTGACTCCTTTGAGGTGGGGGCCTTTTGGTATCTTTTAAAACCCGTTTCAGAAGATAAGTTAAAAGATGTTTTATTCCGGGCAAAAAAACAGTGGGAACAGCAGAACGGCTCCGGGGAACGACAGATTTTTATTCAGACAAAAAGTAAAAATTATGTGCTAAGTGTCAATGATATTTTGTATCTGGAAAATCAGAAGCGTAAGATTCTCATCCATACAAAGGAGGAGTTAATCACCTTTAACGCTGTCATGTCAAAGGTAGAGGAGTCTTTGGGGGAGGGGTTTTACCGCTGCCACAGGGGATATCTTGTAAACCTGGCTTACGTGGCGGAATATGACGGGGAGACGATTCGGCTGGCAAATAAAGAAACTATCTATTTGGCAAAAAACAAGTACCAGGATTTTGTCATGACCTATATGCGCTATCTTCGGAACGGAGGTGTGACATTTGTCTGATTGGTATCCCATGGCCATACAATTTGTGAGCTGTGTTTTGGAGGGATACTGCCTATATCTTTTGTGCAGGAATTTCCTGTCCCCCAAAATCGGGGAGGGGGGGGGCCGAGAGGCTTTGGCCGGGCTTTTCTGGTTTTTCCTGCGCATGGCGGGAAGTTATGTGGAATGCGGGATAAACGGTATGGCCCTGGCGTTAAAGTCTCTTTTTTACTGGGGATTTCTGTTTCTGTTCTGCATCCTGTATTATCAGGGAAAGGCTGCCTATAAACTTTTTACGGCGGCAATGTTTCTCTCCCTTCGGGAGATGGCCTTTTTCGCAGCCTACAGCCTTATGGGTGTTGGCACATGGTGTACGGACATGCTGGTGCATGTCTTTGAAAAGGGATGGGTAGGAGAGGGGGAGTTTTTAACGGCGGTAAATGGCGTTGCCAATGTGTCTCTCTTTTGTGAGTGTTTGATAGACGGGTTTTTGCTCTATTTCGGCATTCTTTTTCTCTTAAAGATTATGCCTGGAGGATGTGGGAAAAAAGAAGGACGGGAACTGCTTTTTTGTATGCTTCCTGCAGAGGCCAGCCTGTTGGTGGGATTTATTTTAAGGATGCTGATGTTTTTTACGGAGGAGGGGGAGCCAAGGATTTTATATCAGAAGTACCCCATTCTCTATGGGATTGTTCCGGTGGTCTCCCTGGTGCTTTACGCATCTGTTCTGTTTAACACTTGGCTTTACCAGAAGGTTTGTGAGAAAAAGGAGCAGGATAAGGAACAGGAGATTCTGCGAAACCAGATTACCCAAATGCAGGGGGCCATGGAGGAGATGGAGCGGCTCTATGACGGCATCCGGGGGGTCAGGCATGATATGAAAAACCAGATGCTGGCCTTAAAGGGAATTCTCCATACATCCGGTGACAGGGAGGAGGAGCTTAGGGGCTTTCTCTCGGATATGTACCGCTCGGTGGAACAGTTGGACTACGGGCTTCACACGGGAAATTCCGTGTGCGACGTGGTGATTGGAAGCAAGTTTGCCTATGCAAAAAAGCATGTTCCCCCGGTGCGTTTAAATGCAGATAATTTTCTTGTGGAAAGTTCCTGGGGAGTGCGGGCATATGATTTGGGCATTATGCTAAACAACGGGCTGGACAATGCAATCGAAGCCATAGAAAGGATGCGGAAATCCTGGCCAGAAAAAGAGGCTTATATTACGGTAAAATCCTATGTCAGGTCCGGCATGGTTTTTATAGAAATGGAAAACAGTTTTTCCGGGAGCCTGCAGTTTGAGGGTGGAAATCCCCTTCCCCTGTCGTCAAAGGATGGGGAGGGCCATGGAATGGGGCTTCGCAATATCCGAAACTGCGCCGGAAAATATGGCGGGGCAGTGGACTGTATTGTGCAGGGAGAAAAATTTATATTATCGATTATGATAGGAGGAAGGCAAATGCGTAGCATTTTTAGGACGCCTTCCGACGATTTGCCGCCGAAGCGAAAGTGAGGGGGCGTTACATTATAAAAAGGAGGAAGGCAAATGCGTAGCATTTTTAGGACGCCTTCCGACGATTTGCCGCCGAAGCGAAAGTGAGGGGGCGTTACATTATAAAAAGGAGGTAAGAAAAATGGATAACGTATTTATGAACGGTCTTGTGACGGGAATTTCCTCTATGCTGGAGCAAAACAGCAAGGTAAACGGGCAGTCAAATAATCAGACAAATTCCCAGGCAAATAACGGGCAGGATTTTGCAAAAGTTCTGGGACAGGCCATTGCAGGGGCATTGGGCACAAATGCCAAGAGCGCTTACACGAATCCGCTTTACAGCGGCCTTTACGGGAATACTTTGTATGGCAACAGCCTTTATGGCGGATTGTTTGGGAACAGTTTGTATGGGGGCGGCTTATATGGAAGCAGCCTTTTGGGGACGCCCTATGGCAATTATGCACTGATGAGCGGGCTGTATTCCGCAAACAGCGGCAAGGGGGCTTCCTCTTCCAGGACTTCGGAGGTATCCGGCGTTTCCGGCTCCACGAATATAGAACAGATTAAGCAGATGCAAAGAAACAGGGTGCAGGCAAGGCTTGTGAATAGTTCTGCGGCGGATGCCTATAAGAAGCATATGGCGATGATGGGATAATAGGCAGGGCAAAGGAATAAATTTCCATAGCAAGAAAATAGCGCAGCTTTTAGCTAAATTTAGCTAAATTTACTTAAAAAAGTTGAGAACTTTTCCATAGTATTGTAAAATGAGAAAAAATTTACAGTATTTGGAAAAAGGAGGATGCTATGGGATTGCGGGATGATTTTGTCTGGGGAGCAGCCACAAGTTCTTATCAGATTGAAGGTGCATACAAAGAGGACGTGGCCCTTATGAAGGAGATGGGGTTAAAGGCCTATCGTTTTCCATTAACTGGGCCAGGATTTTTCCAGAGGGAACCGGGAGAATAAACCAGGCGGGAGTGGAGTTTTACAACCGTCTGATAGACGAACTTTTGCAGGGGGGAATTGAGCCTTACGTTACATTATACCACTGGGAGCTTCCCTATGAGCTGTACAAAAGAGGGGGATGGATGAACCCGGACATTGTGGAGTGGTTTGGGGAGTATGCAAAAACTGCGGCGGAACTTTTCAGCGACAGGGTAAAATATTTCTTTACGGTGAATGAGCCCCAGTGTTTTATCGGTCTTGGATTTTTGCACCAGGATCATGCGCCGGGATTAAAAGCGCCCTATAAAGACACCTTTTTAATGGCCCACAATGTGATGAAAGCCCACGGAAGGGCGGTACAAAAGCTTCGGGAATATGGAAAGCAAAAACTTGTCATTGGCTATGCACCCACCGCAGGGGCAAGCTATCCAAAAACGGAAAATCCGGAGGATGTGGCTGCGGCAAGGGAGATGTTTTTTGCCATGAACGAGCTGTCTGACTGGACATGGAACGTGGCATGGTGGTCAGACCCGGTTCTTTTGGGGCATTACCCAGAGGAAGGGTTAGAATGTTTTGAACCCTATCTCCCCAAAATTACAGAGGAGGATATGAAACTTATCTCAGAGCCTATTGATATCTACGGGCAAAATATATATAATGGAAAATGCGTGGAACGTGGGGAGGACGGAAAACCCAAGGTGGTAAAGCGTTATCCCGGATTCCCAAGGACGGCAATGGCTGGTCGGTAACGCCGGAGTGTCTCTACTGGGGGCCGAAGTTTTTGTATGAAAGTATGAAAAGCCCATTTATATCACGGAAAACGGCATGTCCTGCCATCACGTGATATCTCTTGACGGCAAAGTCCACGATCCCAACCGTATTGATTTCCTTTCCCGGTACTTAGGCCAGTTAAAGCGGGCGGCACAGGAGATTGACGTGAGGGGTTATTTCCAGTGGTCCCTGACAGATAACTTTGAGTGGAGCCGGGGATATGGCGAGCGCTTTGGCCTTGTATAT
>Ga0137307_101224_pt1 | contig 24370 bp, 22 predicted proteins | sample NAcewD2O_March_2_FD_97180 | JGI IMG/M metagenome (GOLD analysis project Ga0137307, IMG submission 97180) | Mouse cecal microbial communities from Vienna, Austria - N-Acetylglucosamine amended D2O_March | ecosystem: Host-associated > Mammals > Digestive system > Large intestine > Cecum | place... | reverse complement strand
CAAATCCCTGTGGCATTTTCCTCACTCTGCTAATATATTCTTTAATGTCCATTTTACTCCTTGTCCCCTTTCTACATCTAAATATTCTTAATAAATCGTTATGGATTTATCAACACCTCTAAAGCCCCTTCCCAATCATTAACAAAAAGATCATCTAACCATGCATCATAATTCATGCCTTCTGGAGTTAAATTATCATATACAATATCACCTACTTTGACTCCATAATGATATCCATTTTCACCTATTGCTCCTCCATATTTTTTTGAACAAATATATTTGGTTTCTTTATTATTAATCTTAACAAGTTCATGTTCAATATTGTTTTTATCCAACAACTCATGAAGTTTATCTTTAAATTCTTTGCACTTTCCCCATTTCTTATATTTCTTCGGAATCTTCTTAACTAACTCCTCTACAGAAACCTCTTTCTTTTCAATACCAACCCCTTCCTTACTCTCCCCGCCTTTCCCTGCATTCATCGCAGCCTCAAGCAATACGGCCATGCTTCCGAACCCCAGTATCGCTTCTTCCAAACCTGCCGCTTCCAATGCACCTGCCATTGTTCCGCCCGAAGTCCCTGCAGTCACAATAGACGGGATGCTGCTTGATATCCCGCCAGCCGCAGCTATCAAATCCGCTCCGGCAAGCAGCCCTGCAAATACCACGGCTCCCGCTGCTGCCCCCTGAAATTCCTTAACTGTTCTCTCCAGATAAAATTGACTCCAGCTCCTGTCGCGCCCGGCAGACCTGTCACTGTCCAGCGTTTTCGTATAACTGTGTGACGAAATGGCGGCTCCTCCCAGGACACACCCCACCCCGGCAATAGGCAGTGTTCCTCCTGCTGTAAAAAAAGCTCCAACCACACCTACGACAATGCATATACCTCCCAATACTCCCAGTACCGCAGTATCCACCATGCTTATATAATACATGGTATCCGCTTTCTCTTCCACTAATTTTTCATGCAGAAAATCCTTTATGGGTTCAAAAAATCCTCCCCTGAGGTCTTAATCACCGTGCGGCTCCCAAAGAGATTTATCTCACTGCCCTCCATACTAAAAACAGTAAGCCCGCACCCTGGTTCTGCCACCGTATAGGTTTTCTTAAAAATCTCCGACATAGCACTCTGCCTTTCCTTTGTATTTATCCAGGCCATTTTCTGAAAAATAGCCTGGATAAATACAAAGCCCTGGAGGGGGATTTTATTTTCAGGGAAAGGCACGTCTACTGACATGCCTTCCCCATTCTGCATAAAACCTTTAAGCGCCGATATAGCCGCCCTCAATCTCAATTTTATCCAGCTTATCTTTTTTCTGTTTAATGGTAATCGTAAACTGTCCGATACCGTCGCTGTTGGAAAAATCTTCTTTATAATCCACTACGAAGGCCCGAGGGAAGCTGTACTTCCTCTCCACAAGCCCTGCATTTAATATCTCAACTTCCACCTGGCGGTAAGCCAAAGCCTCCTCCGCCGGAACCACTGACCACAGGGCAAGCTGCCTGGTGCTGTCAAAGGGGTCCCCGTCTGTGGAAACAAGAATCTTTCCGGAAATTTCCAAGGTACTTCCCACGTCTTTTGTCCTGGCATTGGAATCCAATGGGATATCCGTGCGGAATTTTATTTTCTGCACACACTCTTTTGCAATTTCAAAACTGGATGCTCCGTTTACTGTTACACGTAATGACATATGTACTCACCTCCTATTCGCTGAATCCGCCTTCAATTTTTGTCATCTTGGTTAAATCTTTCTTCTGCTTCACATGGAGATAAAACGCTCCCACGCCTGTCTCATCGTCAAGCTCTTCCTCGTACTCCATCACAAAAGCATTGGGAAGGGTAAACTGCCTTACAATCTGCCCTGCTGCAACCACATCCACTTTTACATTGCGGTAAGCGTCTGCGCTCTCACTAGGCACCACGCTCCATTTTGCCATGTTAATGGTGGCATCCTGTGCCTCTGCCCCAAGGGAAAAAAGAAGCTTGCCCCGGATTTTTAGGGCTGTACCGTTATCGGTTGCCCTGGCATTGGAATCCTTTGGAATATCAGAAAAAAATTCCACACTGGTTACACACTGTTCTGTCAGGTTCACTGGACCTGAGCCGTCAATCGTTACTCGAAAACCCATAAACTGTTCCCTCCTGTCATCTACCTGTTTTTTCTTTATACACCTGTCACACGGTTAATCTGGACTTCCAGATTTCTCGGACTGCCGTTAAAGGACAATGTCAGCTCACAGATTCCATTGTCTTCGTTGATGTCATACTCTACGCTGTCCCCCTCTGCGATAATTGCATTGATACAATCCTTTTTTGACAGCCACTTACTTTTCTGGCTCCTGGGGTTGTTTGAGAAGAAATCTTTGATATTATCTTCCTTGAAATCTCCCGTCACATACCTTAGAATCCGTTCCATGTAAGTTGTAACCTGTGTTTTATATACCGGCTCATAAGTGGAATGTTCGGAATCGTATAAAAGATTCCTGGCCTTATAAACCGTTATATTCGTTATTGCCATCCCATTTGCGGATGCATTTTCGGATGCAAAAACCCAGCCGAAATTCTTCTGGTTTATCTGGGTCTTAATTGTATTTGTAAAGCCGGTTATCTCCTTTGGCATTGTGGTGTAGGCCATCAGAGAATTATTTCCCGCCTCTATGTCAAACCTTACCCCCGGCAGTTCCAAATCTGTTTTTGCCTTTGTTGTAATAAAATGATTCTTTATATATTCGGGGCACTGGCATGCCGCCCGGAAACCTGCCGCCACATAGGCGCCGCTGATATAAACCCCTTCTATCCAAAGCCGGATGACATCCTCCTTGGCCTCGGAGAGTTCCACCCCATTGTCATCCGTGACATGCATTCTGCTGTCTAATACCACCCCGGATTTATTCTTGGGAAGTATGGTAAAATTCGGCAGCACAGGTATGGCAAATTCACTGTAGGGTTTCCCCATAAGAGGCGCACACCGCTCCATGATTTTTTCCACGCCCTCCGCCGCTAAGGCGTTGAAAGTTGTCTCCTCCCGGTTCTCAAAGGAAAAAAATGTCTCCACCCGGTAATCCTTAAAGACGTTTAGCAGTGTGCTTAAGGATTCCATGCTGTACACATCGGTTCCCGCCTTTTTTACATTTCCCTGGAATCGCTCTCTGTGGATTTTGTTAGTCACATTCTGGCTCCAGGACACATTGGGATAAATAGCGTACCATATCGTATCATTAAAATTGTTCTTGCTGTTTGTGGTATTTAAAAATGTAATCAGCCGGGGAATATTTGGGCTCTTTGCCAATATGTCCGGGGAAATATTGGCCACAACAAGGGTGGGCGCCATGCCTTTTGTCTTTGTTTTATACTGGTCAAAAAACATGCGGATTCCCAAGAGTTTTTCTACCAGGGGTTTTACCACTTTAATAAAATTGTCCTTGGAGGTTCGGTAAAATTCCAGATAGGAATTATAATTTGCCACTTCCGTCTCCACGTCGATTTCCGTCGGAGTGGTTGCCGTTAAGGGACAGAAGGTGCGCACGACCAGATTCTGCACGTAATTGTTGGGAGATTCGTTCACCGACTGGTAATCCTCCGCCAACACTTCCACAAGGCCTGCTGTAACCTCATCATCAACCACCGCCAGACTTGTGGATTCCTCCTTTGGCGCTTCTAAAATTTTCAGTTCCCCATTCTCACCCATGGTGAGAAGGCCTGCCACAACGCCTTTTCCCTTATCCTTCTCGCCGCCGCCTCCCAGCAAAAGCCTTGTCTTGATATCCTCGATTGCCAGGGGAAGCATGGCCATAATATTGTTATAATTCTTGCTGGCGTCCTCAAACAGCAGATTCAGCTTGTCTCCCAAATCCAGTTTCGCCGGGTCTCCGTCCTCCAGGGCTGCGTATTTGCTGTAGTTAAACTGTATTTCCTTCCTAACCAGCTTGATATCCTCCATAACTTTCTTCGGCGATATCATTTCCAAAAGCTTTTCAAAATGAAATTCCACATTTAAAAGCCCCTGGGCTTTTCTGGAATCCATCACTGTCAAAATCGTCTTAAAAAAACTGTCATAGTCATTTAAATTGATCGGTGTCAGCATAGAAGGTGGAATATTTTCCGGACGCTCCAATGTATACTTCACCGACTGGGAACCTGCGTCAAAAAATGACCACACCGTTGGCTCAAACTTCCGCTCCATTTCCTCATAGCTGTGGCACTCCAAATGCTGGTTGATTTCCCGCATCTGATCGTCGCTTAAGCTGTCCAGACCCTTTACATCCCCCACCAATGTGAGAAGATCCATTTTGTCCGGATTAATCATATCAAGGAGAAGCGTGCGGTTTGTCTGATTAATTATCTCCATGTTCTTTCACTCCCTTGTACTGGTAATATTTACTTAAACCCGTCCAAATTCTAATACATCTCCGACGGTTTTAAATCTTTATACTGAAACGTCAGTTCACTAATCTCATCCTCAAAGGTAATATCCACTTTTGATTCTGTAAAAAGCTGGTAACTCTTCTTTTTCATAAGAATCTCCCCGCTCTTCATAATGCAGCAGTCAGACTGGTTGGTTAATATAATGCTCCTGCCCTGCCCGGAGCTTAAATAGATATTCTCCGCTCCCAAAAATCTCTCTTTAATGCCGCAGTTTTCCAGTATTTCCGCTATGGAAACCACCCGGTTTGCAGGCAGGCGGAACAGGTCGTAGGCCAAAGGGCTTATGTCATACCCTGATTTTGTCCTGGTTATATAAATATTCAGCCTTCCCACGTAGCTGGAATTTCCGGATACGGGACGGTCCGGCTCTTTTGGTGCAAATCCTGTCCTGGGCGTCTTTCTCCTGAAGAGAAGCAAAATTATCAATATAAGAAAAAGTACCCCTAAAACAACTGCGCCATACAGCTCATAGGGCGGAGGCTCCGGCTCTTCTACCGGAAGTAAATCCGGCCCTTTCAGTGAAACTTCCACACCCTCTATATCCAATACATTTGCAGGAAACGCCTCACAGGCAAAGGAGACGTGTTTTGTATCATCTCCCGTCACCTTTTCTGTGACAGTAATCCCCCCGGCCTCCAAGGTTTTCTCCTCCCTTTTTCCATTCACCGTTACGGACATTTTACTGTGGTTAAAATATTCTTCTGTCCACAGCCGCAGGCTCTCATTTTCTGCGTCATAAAAAGAATAGGTAACCTCCGCTTCCCTGTCATAGAAAAGAGCGCCTTCTTCTTTTGGCACACTGTCTTTATAAGAAACATCTGCCTTTGCCAAAACATGATACTCCGGTATCAGGGTAATTCTCACCTGGCTTTCCGGCGTCCCCTCAAAGCTCATGTCAAGCTGGTCCCCTTTCGGATTATTGACTTCAATCAGGGAATAACGCTCCCCGCCTATCTGTCTGGCATTTTCCGCTGTAAAGTTGGTTTTCAGACTGCCTATGGGGGATCCGCTGGTTAAAAGCACACGGACAGTGCCTGCATGGGCAAAGGGCATGTCAATCTTTACATTTTCTGTTTCATCTCCCACATCCACAATAGCCGCCGTCGTCTGTTTTATGTGTAACTCTTCCTCTGTAATAGAGTCAATAGATCCCTGTATATCCAAAGCCTGGGGGGAATAGTAAACTCCTCCCCCTGTCTTTTTTGCTGCCTGAAAAATGGAATTTCCCGTATCTTCCATTTCTTCCCCAAGGCCGATTACATGAATCCTGATTTTATTTTCCGCCGCCTCTAAAACCGCCTTCTGGTAAATTTCTTCCGACTGGGATGTAGTTTCCTCATCTTCCATTAGAATTTCTCCATCGGAGAGGAGAATAATATCCTTTTCCTCCGCATTGGAATTTTTCAGCATCATAACCGCTTCATTTAATCCTGCCCCCGGATTGCTGTAACCGCTATATTCCACGGCCTGAGCCGCCTCCATAATTCTGCTTCTCTGGGAATTTCCTAAAAAACCCTGAAGTGCGGAGAGCTCAGAACTGTACGCCGCAAAGCCCACATCATAGTTTGTGGGCAGGGTATAGATAAGCTGTGCAATACTGTCAATGGCGTAACGATTCGGGTCGTTGGTCTTCATGCTACCACTGACATCCAGCAGGAATACTACCGCTTTTTGGCCATTTTTATCAGATGCCTGTGCCGGAAAAGATGCCAGGACGAAAACCAGGAAAACCAATATCATCATAAAAAACCTGCTATGAATCTTATTCTTGTTATTCACCTAGATTTCCTCCCAAATAAAACATTAGGAACGTATTTCCTTTTTCTAAATAAAGACAGTCTACCATATTTTGTCGAATCTATAGGATTTATGTCAAAATAAGGAAATACACTGTTAAAATTACTTTTCTGCAAAAAGCGTTTTGAAACGTGCATTAAAAAAACCGGAAAAGAAACCAACGGTTTCTCTCCGGTTTTTTGTAACCATATTCTATTCCACAGATTCCCCTGCCAGAGCTTCCATTTCCCTCTGCACCCGCTTTAAATCCTCTCGAATACTGATTTTCTGCGGACATGCCGCCTCACATTTACCGCACTCCACGCAGTTTACGGGCCTTAATTCTGCCCTCAGTTCATTGTTCCATCTGGACAGGGTATCCCTTACATTATTGTACATATGATAGGCATTCCATATCTTAAAACTTCCCGGAATATCCACCCCCTTGGGACATGGCATACAATAACGGCAGGCAGTACAGCCGTTTTGCACCCTGGCCCGGATGGCCGCAGAGACACGCTGCACAACCCCCTGCTCCTCCTGGCTTAAAGGCTGAAATTGTCCAAAGGTTTTTAAATTGTCCCTCACCTGGGACATATCTGACATACCGCTTAGAATCACCTTCACATTGGGAAACGTCCCCACATAGCGAAGAGCCCAGGAAGACGCCGTATCTTTCGGCCGTCTTTCCTTAAAAATCTCTGTGATATCCCCCGGGAGATTTGCCAGAGATCCTCCCTTCACCGGCTCCATTACAACTACAGGAATTCCAAGCTCTTCTGCCAGGGAAATTCCCTTATCTGTAGCCTGGGTATCCTTATCCATGTAATTAAACTGAATCTGGCAGAAATCCCAGCTATGGGATGTTATAATTTCCCGAAAAGTATCGTAATCATCATGGAAAGAAAATCCCAGATAGCGGATCTTTCCCTGGGCCTTCAGGGTTTCAAAATACTCCAGAATTTTTAACTCTTTTAGCTGTTCCCACCTGTGTCTACCCAGGGCATGCATAAGATAAAAATCCACATAATCTTTCCCCAGGCGGCCTAACTGCTCCTGAAAAATCCTCTCTGCATCCTCTAAAGACGACACCAGCCACACAGGCAGCTTGGTTGCAAGGTAATAAGAATCCCTGGGATAACGGCTTAAAGCCTCCCCGGTAACAGCCTCGCTGGTGCCTCCGTGGTAGGGATAAGCCGTATCAAAATAGTTTACCCCATTTTGGTACGCCTCATCTATCATGGCAAATGCCTGTTCCCTGTCAATGCTGCCGTCGCCAAGAACCGGAAAACGCATACACCCAAATCCCAGCAGGGACACTTCAGCCCCAATTTTTTCCATCCTGCGATACTCCATAAAAATCCCTCCCGTCTATGAATTAACTTACTCTTTATCCTCATTTATCCGAAGGTCTATTTTATCCTCCGGCAGATAATTCAGAATCATACGCTCCAGTTTATCCCCTCTCACTGGTTTGGAGAGGTAATCCACAAAACCGTCCTTTAAGTACTCTTCCTTCACCCCGTTTATGGCATTGGCGGTAAGCATAATCACGGGAGTGTGGGCATTGGGAGAGTCTTTCAGCTGCTGCATCTTTTTGTATGTCTCCACTCCGTCCATCTCCGGCATCATGTGGTCCATAAAAATAATGTCATATGTATTTTTAGACGCCATCTCAATACAGGCCGGGCCGCTCTCCGCCGTATCCACCTGTATCTTCGTCTTTTTCAAAAGATTTGCAATCACTTTTAAATTCACCGCCACATCATCAACCACTAAAATTTTTGCATTTTCCGCCTCAAAGCTCTGGCGGTACTGGCTGTTATCCCGGGTGACATCCCGGTAATGCCTTAAAAAGTCCCCCACAGGGGCGTCATCCACCACCTGCTGGGGAACGGTAACAGTAAAAACTGAACCCTCCCCGTAAGTGCTCTCTACCTGAATATCCCCATGCATCAAATCCAAAAGCTGTTTCGTAATGGCAAGCCCAAGTCCGGTGCCTTCAATATGCCTGTTTTTCTCCAGATGAAACCGGGTAAACTGGGAAAATAAATCCTTTATATTTTCCTCCCGGATTCCCATTCCCGTATCTTCCACGGTAATGATCAGATAAAACGCCTCTTCTTTCTGCCTGCTCTCCACAGAAAAAGTCACGCTGCCTTTTTCCGTATACTTCACCGCATTGGACAAAAGATTTGTGACAATCTGCCGGATGCGGAATTCATCCCCCAAAAGCCGGCAGGGAAGATTAAAATCGCAGGCGATGCGAAACTCCAGCCCCTTTTTTGAGGCCCGCTCCCCCATCATGCTGCAGCTGTCGTGGAGAAAAGAAGATGTCTCATAAGGCGCCTCCACAATATCCAGTTTCCCCGACTCCACTTTGGAAAAATCCAGCACATCGTTAATCAAGGACAAAAGCAGGTTTCCGGCAGACTGAATATTATCCGCATACTCTAAAATCTGGGGATTCTCCGTCTCCCGGAGTATCATTTCATTCATCCCTAAAACGGCATTGATGGGAGTGCGGATTTCATGGGACATATTTGCCAGAAAAACGCTTTTCGCCTCATTTGCGGCTTTCTCCCGCCTGTGGGCCTCCTTAGAGGTTTCCGCCAAGTCAATCAGCCGCCTTTTCTGCCCCTCCAGCATCTTTAAAAGTTTTAATGCCACCTGCTCCACAATCACCACAACTGTCACCGCCAGAAGGCATTCCGGAAAATACCAGACCCGATCGTCCGGGTTTCCCGCCGTAAAATAGTGTTTCACCGTAGCCGCAATAATACTGCACACACTGATAATTGTAATTTTTCTGCACAGGTTCTTCTCCCCAAACACTGTGGTCATAAAAATAGGGATGCAGAAAATAGTTAAGGTATTAAAAAAGGCGCAGTGTGTCACGCTGATAACCGTACAAATCAGGACAAGGGCCATAATTGCAATATCGTTCTGCCTCTTATCCTCCTGGGGAAGCCTTTTTCTGAAAATATTAGCCACCCCGATGATTGAAGCATTTAACACAGTGGGAATTACCAGAAACAGCATCAGATAAACCCCGATGCTCTCTTTAATCAGGTTCATGTGATTTAAGAAAAAAAACATGATAACTTCCAATAAGAAAGTAGCCGCCGCCACTATGTAATCCACCTTAAAGTAAAGATCTCTCCACTTTTTTAAACCCGGCATATTTACTTCTCCCAGCTCATCAGATACAGGGGCAGAGCCAAAAGAACCGCTCCCCCCAGCATATTGCCCAGTGTTACAAACAGCATACTGGTAAATACCATTTTCAACTCCAGTCCTCCCAACAAAAGATACCCTATGGTGTACGTGCTCATATTGGCAATGGAGTGCTCAAACCCGGACTCCACAAAAGTCATGATCAGACAAAAGATGATAATAAGCTTGCCGCTCTCGGATTTCATTTTTGCCCCTACCCAAACTGCAAGACACACCAAAAAGTTACACAAAATCCCCCGAAGCACCATCTCCGCCGGAGTGATTTCCAATTTTCCATAAACAAAAGTTTTGTAATATTCCGTCAAAATAGATTTGGAAGCGCCGCTCTCCACCAGTATAAATGAGAGAAAAACCGTTCCCACAAAATTTCCCAAATAACTCATAAGCCAGACTTTTCCCATATCCAAAAGCGTACACTTACTGTTGTAATACCCCATGGCCATAGTAAGGTTGTTTCCCGTAAACAATTCTCCGCCGATAAATACAATTAAAACCATCCCAATAGAAAACAGCAAAGATGAAATCACTTTCCCAAACTGTGGATAAGTGGAATATAAAACTGCCGCAGTGACATGGGATAATATAGTAGCCACCGCTATGTAAAATCCTGCCATAATGGATCTGATAAAAAATTTACCCGGATATTTACTGCATACTTCGGCTTTGTTTACCGCTGTCATAGATATTACGTTGATATCATCTGTCAACATCGTGTTTCCCCTTTCTTGTTCACTGTCCTTGCTGCGCTGTGAATTTTATTATACCAAATTCACATTGTGAAATAAATATCTATTTGGCATTTTTTCAAAGACTTAAAGGTAAAAAAGCCTTATGGGCTCTTCCACACCCCCACAAACGCCAGCAAGAATCCTCCATAAAGCGCAAGAACAAAAGCAGGTCTCCCTTTAAAACAGTAAAACTAATTCTAAAATGGCTGTACACAATATCCCAAAAATAAATTCTTTTTGTTTCACTCCCGGAACTGACCGGCACCTCCACTAAAAACAACACCGGGATAAGGGCCAGCAGGGAGATAATGAGACAGAAGAAATAACACCAAAAATAGGAATATTCCGCCAAAATCCCCCCTGCCACTGTGGCAATTCCCTGGGCCGCCTCAAGAATCATATTTAATTTTCCCCACACGCTAATGTACTGCTCCTCCTGCCCCGCACACTTCATGGAATCATATATCAAAGCCTCCTCGGAGCCGGAATTAAAATTGTTGCCCATGGCCTGAATCATAAAGCTTAGGGCAAAGAGCCAGAAATTTTTTGTCAAAAGCATAATCATACAGGAAAGTGCAATACATATTCTGCCTAAAACCATGCTTCTCTTTCGCCCTAACAAATCTGCCACGGCGCCGGAAGGAATCTCGCACACTATGCTTGTGGCGTGGTAAATCCCCTCCAAAAACCCTACCTGAGCAAGATTCAGCCCGCAGTACAGGAGATAAAGCACCCAGATACAACTTTGCATATTTAAATTTGCCAGAAAAGTTCCAACATAGTCCAGCTTAATGTTTCTCAGTAATTTCTTCGTTGCATTCTTATTCTCTATTTTTTTCATCATAATTCCCCTTATATGCTAATATTCACTGCCGTTTCCCGGCATAATACATAAAAAACAGCCCAATCCATCAAAGGACTGAACTGTTATGGGAATTACTAATACTACATTTATATGCCAAAATATATTTATAAGTATATAAAAATAGGTACAGTAATCCCCGGGGCATATAAAATGTATGTTTTTGATAAAGCACTGCTGCTTAAAATTGGTGTATACCCCAGGGCATTCATACTGCGTCTCCTTTTATTTTTCCATTCTTGCATGGATGTAATCTTCTAAAATTTTCACGGTTCCCTGTACTCCTAACAGGCTGCTGTTTATGCACAAATCATAAAAACGGGAATCCCCCCATTTTCCATCAGAATGCCTGTTGTGGTACTGGCTTCTCTTCTTGTCATGGCGGGCCATTTTTATCAGTGCCTCCGACTCATTCATATTAAATTTCTCCATGACATGTTTTACCTTTGCTTCCTTCGTGCCGATTACAAATATGGTAATCAGCCCTTCCATGCCCCGGAGCACAGAATCCGCACAGCGCCCTACAATCACAAAGGATTCCCCGGAATCCGCTTTTTCCTTAATAAATTCAAACTGCATATCCGCAACAATTTCTTCCATGGAGTTTGTATACTTCCCCACTGTTCTGGTTAAAAAGAAATTTCTGGGCTTCTCATCGTGCTTTTCCAGCACTTCCACCTTAATGCCCATATTGTCAGCCATCTCGTCTAACATGCTTCTGTCGTATAATTTAAGCCCTAAATCCTCCGCAATAATTCTGGCTATCTCATGGCCTTCGCTGCCGAATTCACGGCTGATTGCTATAATTGTCTGCTTTGCCATATCATTTATCTCCTTCTTTAAATCCCAAAAATGCTTCTAACAATACCTGACGAATATAAATACCATGGATACTGCAATTACCACCACTGTTGCCGGGATAGCTGTAATACAGTATTTGCCCCAGCCGATGACATGGCCGTTTTTCGCTGCCACGGAAGTACCCACAACGTTTGCCGACGCACCGATAGGCGTAGCGCTTCCGCCGATATCCGTTCCCATAGACAATGCCCATGCAAGAGTTGACAAGTCCACGCCCTGTGTAGCTGCCAGGCTCTGAATTACAGGAACCATAGTAGCTGCAAATGGAATATTGTCCACAAAAGCGCTGGCAATGGCGGACACCCAGATAATAATGGCTACCATAACTTTCAGGTTTCCCTTGCTCACATCACCGATAAAGCCTGCAATAATCTCCAAAATCCCTGTCTGTTCCAAACCGCCTACAACAATAAAAAGCCCGATGAAAAACAGGAGTGTCTTATAATCCACTTTCTTTATAATCTCCAGGGCATATTTCCCTGATGTAATCAAAGTTATAATCGCAATTACCGTGCCGATAAATGCCACGGTAAGCCCTGTCTGGGCATGGCTCACAAGCATAACCACCGCACAGGCAAAAATTACACAGCTTATGGCAAAATCCTTTTTGTTTGTAATCGTCTCCCTGGGTGTGGGCATAGCGGAAGTATCAATATGTTCCGGCGCCCCCGCCAAAATTTCTTTCCGGAAAGCAACATAAAAATAAATAACCACAAACACAAGGCTGATAAGAGCCATCACACCGGTGTTGGTAATAAAATCGCTGAAAGAATATCCCAGTGAAGTACCGATAATAATGTTTGGCGGATCGCCGCACATAGTTGCGGAACCACCCAGATTCGCACAAAAGATTTCTGAGAGAATCATTGGCACCGGATTGAACTTAAGAAGTTTTGACAATTCGATTGTGACACTTGCCAAAAACAAAATTACCGTGATACTGTCAATAAACATAGCCAGTACCGAAGACATTATCATAAATGCCACAAAGAGGGGAATTGGCTTATAATTCACCATCTTTGCAAGGGTCATGCAAAGCCACCGGAAAAATCCGGCTTTCGCCATTCCCTCCACCATTACCATCATTCCTGCAATAAAAATAATGGTGGCCCAGTTGATTCCTGCGGAAGACTCGGAAGAACTTCCCGCTTCATACCAGAAACCAAGGGTAAAAATACTTCGGATGTTCAAAGTCTCAATAATTGCATCCATGCTGTGCATGGCTATGCCAAATACGCCAACAAGGGTAAGCAAGCCGCAGCCTAAAGTAACATACTGCCGTTCCACTTTGTCCATCACAATCATTAGAAACATCGCAATAAAAATAATTACTGCTAATACCTGAGCAACTAACATATCTCTTTCTCCCCTTACTCTTTCTTATGTATTATTTTGTAATATTTGAACCTCGCCAAGTACTGGAGGCTGCATGCGCTGTAATCCATTTAATCCAACCATTATTTAACAACTTTCTCATTCATTTGTCAATAGTTCTTTTTTACTCTTCCTCCCTCACCCTGGTTCCTGTCTCAAATTCCTTGTCAAACCCCACAATCAAAAGCTCATCCTCCGTAAAACTCCCCCCATCCAGCGCCGCAAACTTCTCATCCTTATCCAAAACCTTTACCTTACGCTTTTTTGCCACAAGCTCCGTACCAAGAATCGTCTCCTGCTTTTCAATATAGTATACAAAATCCTCCTGGTTTTCCGTATAAAGAGCGGAAATGGGAATGCACTGGGGATAAGAATCCGTTTTTCTCACCAGGGAAAATGTGCCGTTTTCCCCTATAGAACGGTCCTGGGAAGATATCTCCGCCGTCACTTTATACCCCCCGTCCTCCCCTTCTTCTATGGCTAAAACCGGGATATCCGAAAGATATCTCCCCCCGAAAGAAATGGTCATCAAATCCCCCAGGGCCACATATTTCTTATCCTCTTTTACAATATTCCCCGTAAAATAAAGGGTTTCTCCCAAGGTGGAAAGCACCATAGCCCCCGTCTCCCCGGTGATGCCCCCCGCTTCCAGCAAAACATCGCTGACACAGGCATCTTCCGGGGCAAAAACAGCCCCCTCCTTATCCAGATATTCTTTATAAATTCCCTGCTCCTTCTTAATATCCGAAATCAACTGGCGAAGCTCCACCTCCGTGGCTTCCTCCACCCGAAGAGGTTCCCTGGCATCCTCTAAGGCCCGGCCTGCCGCCAAAATTTTTTCCCCCTGCTCCTTTTTTGCTGCGGAAAGTTCCCCCTCCCTCTGGGACAAAGCTTCCTTAAGCCCCTGTTTTTCCTCCTGATACCGACTCTCCAAGCTGCTTTCAAGCTGGGCCGCATACTCCTCAAAGGCACACTTCTCCTCATCTGAGGCGTCCTTTTTATCCGCCTCCTTCTTTAGCTTTTGATATTCCCCATCTTTCTCCTTGGCCTTCTTTTTGTACTCTTTAAGGGAAGGGAAACTGTCAAGGGCATCCTTTGCCCTCTGGTACGCCCCCTGGGCAATGTTCACCCCATCCTGCCCGCTGCTGTTTGCCTGACTGTAATCTTCGCGTGCCCGGTCTATGGCCCTCTGGCGGTTCTGCGTTTCCTTTGCCACCCCGGACTCATAATCTTTTAACCGGGTATCCGCCAGGGTAAGTTCCTTTTGCTTTTCCTCATACAGCTTCTTAAGGCTTTCCGTATTAAACGTGAGGAGCAAATCTCCCGCTTTCACCATCTGTCCCTTCCTCACATGAATCTTCTCCACCAAAAGTCCCGTCGGAAGCAAAAGGGGCTTTTCCTCTTTTGCCTCTAAAACCCCCTCTCCTTCTACCGTGTGGTCAAGCTCCCTCTCCACGATTTTTGCCGTTACAACCCTTGGCATCTGCTCCGCATAAATGCCCCTGGAAACCATGCCGCACACAAACATAAGCACCAGAAACCATATAAATCCCTTTAAAGCTTTTCCCTTCTGTTTCATGTTACCCTCCTGTCATAATGTAGCGCCCCCTCACCAAGGTTCGGCGGCAAGACGTCGGGAGTCATCCTAAAAATGCTGCGCATTTGCCTCCCTCCTCTATCCTTTTAGCCCGGACACCGCTATGCCCTGCTCCAAATAATCCTGCCCTGCAAAAAATATAAACATGGCGGGTATCAGCATAATAAGGGAAGCCGCCAACACCATCCCCGCCTGCTCCATGCTGATTTGGGGCAGAAAAAGAGACAAGGGATATTTTGCACTTGTCCTTAAAAAGGTCATAGGCTGCTCTAACATATTCCAGTATTCCAGATATCCCAAAACCATGGCGGATAAAATCCCCCCGGAGCCTAAGGGCACACCAAGATAAAAAAATACCTGCCAGTTATCCGCACCGTCTATCTGGGCCGCCTCAATACATTCCTTTGGAATCGAGGCAAAGCCCTGGTACATGAGAAACACAGGCAGAGTAGAACACATGGCCGGGAGAATTACCGCCAGATGAGTGTCTAAAAGATTCATGCCGTTTAAAATCAGATAGGAGGGCAGCATCATAACCTGAAAAGGCATCAGCATTAAAATCACATACAACGTAAAAAAAACTTTTTTCCCGGGGAAAGAAAACCGGGCAAATCCCCAGGCCATAGGCGAAGCCAAAAAAAGCTGCCCTGCAAGGATGCACACTGTAATTTTCATAGAGTTCCAGAACACCACATGAAACTGGGGCTTAAAAAACAAAATATCTAAAAGATGCTCCCCTGTGGGGTACAAGGGCAACAGATTCCAGTGAATCCCCCCTTCCCCCTTTGAAAGGATGGGGGCAAGGCCCTCCCTCAATTCCCCTGAGCTTTTTACCACCCCTGTAAGGAGAAGGAGAATGGGAAAACACACAAGGAGGGCGGCCAGAAAAAGAAGGATATCCCCCAAATGCCGCAGACATATTTTCCTTAATTTTTTTACCTTAATTATCATAAATTCCTTCATTTCATTCCTCTATTCTGACTTATCCCACATATGCTGCAAAAGCAAAGTAACAAGCACAAACACCCCTGCCATCATAACCCCTCCGGCAGATATTTTCCCAAGTTCCAGATTGACAAACCAGTTATTAAAAAGATGCTGCAGGAGATACATACTCTTTGGGGGATAAGACCCTGCCACCAGGTATGCTTCCCGGAACACCTTAAAGGAGTTTAAAAAAGACACAATAGTTATAGTGTAAAAAGCAGGTTTTAAAGATGGCAGCACCATATAGTAAATCCTCTGTATGCCGCTGCTGCCGTCCACCTCTGCCGCTTCTAACATCTCCTTTGGAATAGCCGCCATTGCCGCAAGCCAAAGCACCATAGTGTATCCCATATTTTTCCAGATATAACTGATAACCAGGACAAAAAACGCCCCCTCCCCTCCCAGCCAGTCCACAGGCTTTAAAGAAAACAACCCCAAAAACATATTAAAAAAACCCTCTTTAAAAAATATCAGTTTCCACACAAACACCACCACTGCCGTGGGCACCGCCAACGGCAGAAGAAGGGCGGATTTTAAAAACTTCATCCATTTGCTGTGAAAAAGCCCCAGGGCAAACACCAGGGATAAGAAAAGAAGCAGTGGGATACACACCCCCACAAACTTTACCGTATTTTTTACCGCCAGACGGAAAGCCTCATTTTCCCACAGATTCCCATAATTTATAAAAGAGAAAAATTTTTCCTTGTCATCCCAGAAAGAGCGCCGCAGCACTTCCAAAAAAGGAAGCACTGCAAACACAAAGGTACCCGTAAGGCTTGGCACCAGAAAGGTCCATTTACTCTGCAAAATACAGTTCCATTTTCTGAGCAATTTCATCTGCGCCCTCCTGGGGAGTCATTTCCCCTGTCAATACTTTTTCCCCTGTAAGGCTTACCGCCTCTTTTAAGATGCTCTCCACATCCCCAGGGCAGTCTAAGGTTCCGATAAACTCCTTTAAACTGTCAACCTCCTCTTTGGTGGGCCAGGAAATTTCTAACTGCACCATCACTCCACCCTCACTTGAGGTAGAAAATCCTTCCTGATTTTTGCCGCCGTTGGGGTCAACAAAAAATTCATCAAAAGCTTTCTCATTCACCGGATAGCCGTCATTCAAATCGCTTTTTAATACATCTTCACTAAAAAGCGCACTTAAAAAATCAAGAGCGGTGCCCTCATCCTTTGTCCCTGCATTCACTCCCACAATCCCCCGGGGGCAAAATACATTTTCAGCCTGCCCGGGCATCCGTGTATACTCCACTCCCTGGGCCTGTTTCATCAGGGAAACCAGCATTTTCACCCCGCCGGCGCTGTTTAGGTTCCCCACTATTAAGCTTGCCTCTTTTCCCATAATATTAAATGCCGCCGCTACACCCAGATTGGAATTGTACTCTGCATAACTCATTCCAAAATCCACGGTCGTCGTATACTGCTCCCGCATCTGCTCCTGCTCCGGGGTGATATTGGCATGTTCCGCCTCATATATCCTCAAAGCCTGGGTGAGATAGGACTCCACCGCCCCTTTGTCAAACTTCCCATCCTTCATCCAGGCAGGGGCGCTGCCGTTTTGTAAAATGGCCAGGAGTTCTTCCGGGGTATAGGTGCCAAGAACCGTCCTCTGTCCCGGCTTCTTTTCCCTCTCGGACACCACAGTATCCGCCAAATCTTCTAATGTTTTCATATCCCCCAAAACTTCTTTGGTTCCTGCCGCCACGGGAATGGCAAAGCGGGTGGGCAGTGCATATAACCCCTCCTCACTGTCATAGGCGTGGAGAATATTTTTAAAATAAGAGCCTTCTCCTTCCAGTTTCTCTGCAAACTCCTTTAAATCCTTTAGCTGCCCTTTCTCTATGTAAGCGTCTCTGGGCATCCCGTCTAAGATAATGATATCCGGCCCTTCCCCGGAGAGAAGGCTGGCATTTAAATTTCGTATGGCATCCTCCGCCACCATGCTGGCTTCATCGGTAATGCCGATTTCCTGCTTTACAAAAACCTCCGGGTGGTTTTTCCGAAATGCGCTTACCGCCTTGCTCACCGTATCGTTTTCCGTCAGGCTGTAAATGGTAAGCTGCTGCTCCGGCACCGCCGGGGCGTCTTTGTCATAGATATAGGAATCAATCTCCCCGTCGCTGTAAGCCACAAGAAATCCCCCGTCTTTCCCCTTTAAAAGGCTCACCGCTTTTCTGGTGGGATCTCCCATATTGGAAAGTCCTCCCGCTAAAAGTTCATCCATAACGCTTCCGCCGGGGACATGGCTGTAAAGCCCGCTTTTTGAAGCCGTATAAATCTGCCCGTCGGCATCGTCCACTAAAATGCCTATATTGTACACCATGGCAACTTCTTTGGAATAAAAATCATTTAAAACGGAATCCGATTCCAGTACTTCCCCTGTGGAAATTTTTAGTATACTTACCTGGTCCATACTTCCGCAGATAATATAGTCCCCGCTTGATGTAAAAACCGTTGGGTCGTCGCCAATCTTCATCACCCCGGTAAGCTCTCCCGTGTTTAAATCCGCCCGGTACACCTGCCCGGTAAGGTACACAAGATAAAGATTTCCATCCCCTCCAAATACGGCCTGCTCTAAAATATAGTCCTCCTGCTTGCTCTTAAGGGAAACTTCCCTTGACTGGCCCTGTGCGTCCATATACACATACTGTTCCGCCACATTTCCGTTCTCATCCACACCGCCGGCCCAAAGCACATAGGAAAAAAATAATCCCCCGTCCGGGGCTAACGCTATGGATGTCACCTCCGAACTCTCCTGGTTTAACACATCTATCAGTGGAGAAACATCCTTAGTCTCCCAGGTTTCCCCCTCATCTTTTGACAGATACAAAACCCCGGCTTTTCTGTCCGCAATCCCAAGGCTTCCGTCAGAAAGACGCACCATATTTTCCAGATCGGTAATCCCTTCCGGTATGGTTTTTGCACTTTCCATATAACGCCCTTTTACCGTATTCTCTTCGTAGTTCTCCGTTCCCCCTGCTGCTTCCCCCGGGCTTTCCGCCGTTTTCCCCTTTCCCCCGCAGCCTGAAAGGGCCAGGGCAAGGGCAAGGGCGCCGGAAAGCAATGCCGCCCTTTTTCGTTTCCACCAATTTCTAACATTATTTCTGTCCATATCTTTACCTCTCATTCATAATATTCCCTGCCCTGCTTTACCAGGGAGGTGATTTAACATTAACATATCAGAGATTTCTTTAAACTTTCTCTAAATTTTAAAGATTATTTCCAGATAAGTGTGATACACTTTTTATATCAAGAAAAAGGAGTTTTCTATGCGGATTTTACTGATTGAAGATGATTACAATTTAAGAATGACCTTAACCTTCCAGTTAGAGCAGGAAGGTTTCACCGTTGACGCCTGCGGGAACGGGGAGGACGCCCTGTACTATATGGGCTCAAAAACCCATGACCTGATTCTTTTAGACCGAATGCTGCCAAAAACAGACGGCATCACCCTTTTAAAAAAATTCAGAGACAAGGGATGCCAGACCCCGGTAATTATCCTTACCGCTTTAGGAGAGCTTTCTGACAAAGTAACGGGGCTTGATGCCGGGGCGGATGATTACCTGGTAAAACCCTTTGAATTTGAAGAGCTTCTTGCCAGAATCCGCAGCATAAGCAGGCGGCCCAGACAGTGGGAAAAAGAGCCTTCCCTGTGTATTAGGGATATCACCTACTCCCCCGGGGACAACCAGCTTTCCGGGGCTTTGGGAAGCTGCTCCCTGTCCAAAAAAGAGGGGATGCTCTTAGAAGTCTTTCTTTTAAACCCGGAACAGGTTCTTCCAAGAGACACCCTTTTATCCCGGGTCTGGGGGGTGGATGCGGAGGTGGAGGACGGAAATTTGGACAACTACATCCACTTTATCCGCCGCCGGTTAAAAACCGTAAGCTGCCAGGTCTTAATCCAGACTGTCCGGGGCGTTGGATACCGCCTTACAAGTAAAGACTTAAGAAACTAATTCCCGGGAGGAATCTTTTATGTACAAAAAACTGCACCGCCGCCTTACATTTATTTTTTCTGGAATTACGGCAGGTATTCTTATTACCATGTCCCTTTTTTATCTCTATCTCTACGAAAAAGATGTGAGGGAAAACAGCTTCCTTTCTTTTTCCCAGGAAGTCTCCGCCATCATTTTAAATTTGCAGCAGCAGGAAAATTTTTCTTCCCAGTGGAGGGCCGCCGCTTTTACAAACAACGGGTTTCTCCCGGCGTTTTACGACAGGGACGTCCTGCTGCCTTCCTGCGCCCTTTTTTTAGAAAAAGAGGAAAAAGAACTGGCAGAAAGGGCCTGGGCCCAGGGATTTTCCCTATACCCCTCCTTAAAAACCTACAAAAGCCGCACCCCCTCCCACAATGAATTTGTATATAAAGTGAAGGGACAGGCTGATTATTATGTCTCAGCCATAAACCTGCCCAAAAACTCCGGCAGCCTCACAGGGGTGATTCTCTATAACACTCTCCCCCTCCGCAGTCAGATTATGCGCCAAAAGCTGCGTTTTGCCCTGTTGAATGTCCTAGGGATCCTGTGCCTGTGTCTCTTCTCCTGGTTTTATACAGGTAAGCTCTTAGCCCCCATACAATCCTCCCACGAAAAGCAAAATGCCTTTATCGCCGCAGCATCCCATGAACTGCGCACCCCTCTGGCTGTGATTTTATCTGCAGTTTCCGCTTCAAGAAAAGCCTCCCAGAGAGAGCAGGAGGCATTTCTTGGCATCATAAAGACGGAAGCCAGGCGCATGTCTGTTCTGGTAAATGACATGCTCACTCTCTCCCGGGCAGACAGCCATCGGTTTCTTCTAAATTCCCTCCCGACGGAACTTGACACCCTTCTTTTAGAAACCTGGGAAGCTTTCCGCCCCCTTGCCAGGGATAAAGACATGCATCTCATGATAAGCCTCCCGGAACAGGCCGTTTCCAAATGTTCCTGCGATAAAGACAGAATCCGCCAGGTTTTAGAGATTCTTATCTCAAATGCACTAAGCTACGGCAGGGAGGGTGGGAGTATCACCCTGACCTTAAAGGAGAAATCCGGCTGTTTTCTCTTAGGGGTAAGGGATACGGGCCCGGGTATTCCCGACTCTGATAAGCCCTATATTTTTGACCGCTTTTACCGAGGAGACACCTCCCGGAATGCAAAAGACCATTTCGGCCTGGGCCTTTGCATCGCCAAAGAAATCATGGACAGACACCAGGGCAGAATTTGGCTGGAAGACACCCTGGGAGGCGGCGCTTCCTTTTTCCTGGAACTGAAAAAATAAAACAAGAAAAGCATGAAATATGCCATGTTTCTCTATTGCCAATTTCATAGGACTATGCTATAATGCACACTTGAATAAAATTACATAATAGAGATGAGGTGGTTTCATGCTACAGTTTACCGAAGACTGCCGCCTGGGAATCCCGGAAATTGACAGCGAACATGAAAGGCTCTTTGCCCTTGTAAATAAAGGGTACGCTCTGTTAAACCAGGAGGAGAATTTAAGGCCCGCGGCAAAAAATTTACTGAAACATCTTAGGGATTACGCCGATACCCATTTTATCCACGAAGAAGAATATATGAGAAAAATCGACGATCCGGAACTTTCCTCCCAAAAGCGGGAGCATGTGGATTTTACCAACCGGATGAATGCCGTAGATTTCTCCAGACTCACAGACGAACAGCTTCGCCCCGCTCTGGAAAACCTATTGGACTATCTGGCCCGCTGGCTTTTTGGCCATATTTTGGGCAGCGATATCCTAATCGGCAAATTTGAATCCCCCTTTGCCTTTACCTCCAAATACGCCACCGGAATCGATGAAATCGACGAGGAGCACCGCCAGCTGTTCCGAATGGTAAAAGAGACTCACGATGTGATACAGGATAATCTCGTTTTTGACAAATACGACCAGATTGTCTATGTGGTAAACCGTCTGAAAAATTACACAAAGGAACATTTTAAACACGAGGAAGCCTACATGGAAAGAGTCGGATATCCCGGCCTTTTAAAGCAGAGGGAAGCCCACCAGGCTTTCTGTGACAAACTGGCTGAAATTCAGCTGGAGGATATGGATAATAACCAGCAGGCATATTTGGAAAACTTAATTGAATTTTTATTAAACTGGCTTTCCGTACATATTCTTCATATGGACAAAGAAATTGGCAATTATCTGTCCGACCTGACCCATGAAATAGATTTATAACAAAAAAGAGGGAGCACATCCCTCTTTTTTTATACAAAATCTTCCCGCATGGGAGTAAAAAAGTCCACTAAAATCCCTTTTTCAAGACATGCGCAGCCATGTTCTGCAGACTCCCACTTTAACAGCACGTCTCCTGTCTTTACCACTTTCTTTTCCCCCTCCACGGTAAACTCAAATTTTCCTGCCGCTACATAGGTAATCTGGGTGTGGGGATGATGGTGCATTGCCCCAATGGCTCCTTTTTCAAAATGGTTTACCACACACATGGCGTCGTCGCTGTAAGCCATAATCTTCCGGCTTACCCCCTCCCCGCACTTCTCCAAATCCACCTCATTCTCAAAATTCCACACTCTGTTTTTTTCTGTTTTCATCTTTTACCTCCTTAAGCATTTTCCTTTTTTCCCTGCAGCAGATATAAACCGATAATAAAGGCCAAATCAATAAACACCACTGCTACAATAGAGCTCATCCCATAAAAAATTCCCGCTGTCTCCGCGATTTTTCCAATAATAGAGGGCATCACAATGGCCCCCAGGCTTGCCATAGTCAGCATAAAGCTCCATGCCATATCATATTTCTTAATAATTTTGCCGCCCACAGCCACAGTGGTGGGATAAATCCCTGCCATACTGTATCCAAATCCCATAATGGCAATAAATATTACCGCTGTAGTCCTGCTAAAGAGCAGGATAAAGAAAAACAGGGTAAGCCCCACTCCCATTATCACCAGAAGCTTTTCCTTTTTCACCCTGGTGGACAGCCAGGCTGCGGAAAGCCTTCCCGCCAAAATCATAATCCACAAAACACTTGCCGTTATCTGGGACAGGGTTGCACTTAAAAGCCCCGTATCCTTAAAGTAGGTAATCATCCATCCAATAACCCCCTGCTCCCCGCAGAGATAGAAGAAAAGGGTTCCGGTGCAAATCCAGAACAAAGGCTCTTTAAAAAACAAAAAACCTCCCTGGTTTCCCTGCTTTTTCTCCAGCCTGTCATTGGAAAGAGGCGTAAAGAAATACAAAAGCCAGCTTATCACTCCCATAATTATCATAAACACACAGGCATACCCCCAGTTATCCGGGTTGTTATTGGTGAGCACAATGATTAAAATAGGAAACAGAAACGCCCCCACTGCGAAAGTGGCATGCAGGGCATTGATGGTCCAGGCTTTTCCCGGAGCAAGATTATTGATTACCGTGTTACAGAAATTACTGGTAGCTCCCCTGGATAAACCTGTGAGGAAAAAGGCTGCCGCAATGGTATATTTATCATTTCCAAAAACAATCATTGCATAGGAAACCGCCGTAAACAGGTTAAACAGCAAAATCGTCTTTTTTCTTCCAATAAACACCGGAAGGGTCCCCCCTGCAAAGCTGGAAATCAAATTCCCTACAGAGTGGAGGCTTACGATAAACCCTCCAAAAGCATAGCTTAACATTTTGGCGTCCTTTATAAAAGGCAGCAGGGATCCGATAGACAGGGCAAGCATACCGTTAATTAAAAACGCCCCGTATGTAAAATAAAACTGTTTTTTCTTTTCCCCCGTATCCAAAAATTCCATTCTATTATTCATCCTTTCGCACAATTTTATTTTTCGGAATCCACCTGGTGAGGGCTGAAGTAATATCCTTCATGGCAATGGGTTTTGACACAAAATCATTCATCCCCGCCGCCAAAAATTCTTCCTTAACTCCCTGGACAGCGTCTGCAGTCAAGGCCAGAATGGGAAGATTTTTGTAATAATCCCCCTCAAGGCTTCTAATCCTTCTGGTGGCCTCCACACCGTCCATCACCGGCATGTAATGGTCCATAAACACCAAATCGTAATGGTTTTGCTGCACCAAATCAAGAGCCTCTTTTCCGTTTGACACCACGTCGATTTTCATCTCAAAGGGTTCTAACAGCGCCTGGGCCACTTCCCGGTTAATCTCGTTGTCATCCACAAGCAGAATGGTTGCCTCCGGCAGGGTAAAGGTAAACATATCCTTCCCGGCATCCCCCGCCTGCTCCTTTACCTCTCCGAAATCCCCTATGTTCTCCTCACTCTCAATGCCCTCCCACAGGGTAAAATAAAACTCACTTCCTTTGCCGTACTCGCTTTCCACCAAAAGGGTTCCCCCCATAAGCTCCACTAACTGACGGGAAATGGCAAGTCCAAGCCCCGTGCCCTCTTTTCCTCTGTTCTTTTTCAAATCCACCTGGGTAAAGGCGTTAAAAAGATGCTCCAAATCCTGTTTTTTAATCCCCTGTCCCGTATCCTTAACAGAAAAATCAAGCTGCACCCTTTTTCCTTCCCGCTGTTTTGCCTGAACCTGGACTGTAACGGAGCCTTTGTCGGTGA
>Ga0137307_101222_pt1 | contig 24410 bp, 22 predicted proteins | sample NAcewD2O_March_2_FD_97180 | JGI IMG/M metagenome (GOLD analysis project Ga0137307, IMG submission 97180) | Mouse cecal microbial communities from Vienna, Austria - N-Acetylglucosamine amended D2O_March | ecosystem: Host-associated > Mammals > Digestive system > Large intestine > Cecum | place... | reverse complement strand
GGAATATTCAGAAGAAATGGAGGATTATAACAGAGAATCCGGTGACCTGGAATCTCTGATTTCTCCTGCTTCTGATGAGATTGTCATTTCTCAGGATACTCCCTGGGTTTCCGACACTCTGAACAAAAATCTTGTGATTGAGGAAGGAGCCACCCTGACCCTCAATGGTACTCTGACTGTAAGCGGAAACGTCACAATTCGGGGGCAGGGTACCATTGCAAGAGGAAACACAGGCGCAGGGATTGTGGTAAACCGCAGCGCGTCCCTGACCATGCAGGAAATCACGCTGAACGGAAAAGGACTGGAAGCTCCCCTTGCCATGATAAGGGTCAGCGGGGCTCTTAAAATGGAAAAGGGCTGTACCATTCAGGACTGCCATACCAGAGGCCCTTCTGAGCCAGGTTCTATAAAAGGATATGGAGGGGCAGTTTACCTGTTCTGGACCTCCGGCGCAAAGGCAGAGCTTTTGGACTGTACCATTTCGGACTGTACGGCAAGCGAGGGAGGAGCGGCTTATTGCAGTAAAGACTGTACGCTGACCCTGGACAAAGGCTGCAGGATTGAAAACTGCCGGGCCGTAAAAGGCGAGGGGACAGAAACGTATCTGTTCGGGGGAACCTTCCAGGGGAATTCCTGCACCTCGGAGAAATATGGGGGAAGCGGCGGAGCTTTCCTCTCTTCAGAAGGCGTACCGGCGTATGAAACCCATTTTGAAATATCCGGCAATGTAACGTTCTGTGGGGATGAGACAAAACCAGGCATTGACAATATTTATCTGGATTCCAGAAATGAAATACCCCGGAAGATTATCGTCAGCAAACCTCTGAGTGAGCCGGTTACCGTTTACCTGGAAGGAGAGGAGCATTGTGTCATTGCAAAAGGCACGGAAAGCTGTTCCCTGACGGGGGCGTTCAGATTTCCGGCTACAAAGCACCCTTTTTGAAGAAAATATGTATTTTTCCGAAATGTATAAAATTCCAGAAACAGCAGATACTACCAGAAAAAGGAGATTGAAATGGAAAAGAAATGTAGTATCCGCCTGTTACTGTTTGGAATTATCCTGAGCGCTGCCTTAAGCCTCAGCGCCGGATTTTTTGCCGGAACACAAAAAAGCTGGAAAACCTATGAAGAACGCATTGTACTTTTGCAACGGCAGAATGAAACTCTGCTGGCACAGCAGAGCGCAGACAGGGAGGCACAGCATCTTGCGGAAAGCCTGAAAATGGTGGAACCCTGGGCTTATATTCTGCTGGAAGAAGACGGTTATGTGGCAGTATACCGGGGAGACCGGGAAACCTTATTTTCCGCTACTGATATCCGTATGACAGATTTGCCGGAAGATTTGCAGCAGGAAATCCGGGAGGGAAAAGGGATTGAAACCGAGGCTCAGCTCTATAATTTTCTGGAAAGTTACTCCAGTTAGAGCCTTGAAACCTGTGATTCCCCGTGGTATAATTTGCCTTGAGGAGGGGCCCGGCAAGCCGGGAGGAGACCTGAAGGCTTGCCTTGAGGACCCGGCAGCCGGGAGGAGACTATCGGAGGTGACTATCCACATTCATGAACAGACAATTTGACATCATTATTGTGGGCGCCGGCGCGTCGGGGCTTGCCGCAGGAATCCACGGGGCAGAACATGGCGCGCAGGTTCTGATTCTGGAGCATATGGACAAGGCCGGGAAAAAACTTCTGGCCACGGGAAACGGAAAATGTAATTTCAGAACCAAACGGGACGGTTATTCCTATCCGGCCAGCGGGCAGGCCGCTTCCGTCCGGGAAGTGCTGCTGATAGAATGCCGGAGACGGAAGGTTGCCATTGCCTGCAATGTGGGAATCCGCTCCATTCAAAAGCAGGGGGGATTTTTTCTGTTCCGGACGAAACAGGGGGAATATCGAAGCAGAGCCTGTATCATTGCCACCGGAGGAAAAGCTGGCAGAAAAACGGGAAGCGACGGAAGCGGATTTCCATATATTATTGGATTTGGCCATAAATTGACAGATATTGTTCCTGCTCTTGTTCAATTGCAGGGAAAACAGTCATTTTTGAAAGAAATTGCAGGAATTCGTGCAGAATGTCTGACAGAACTTTACATAAATCATAAGAAAGCTGCGGAAGACCTGGGAGAACTGCAGTTTACGGAAACAGGGGTATCAGGAATCCCTGTATTTCAGATTAGCCGGTATGCTGCCTACGCTCTTCAGCAGGAAAAACAGGTAATGGTCAATCTGAATTTCCTGCCGGATTATTCGGAAAAACAGACAAAAGAACTGCTGCGGGAGCGTTTTTTTATCTATGGAGAGGGGAAAACGGCACAGGAAGCCCTGACAGGCCTGTTTCCTGCAAAACTCAACAGGGTGTTGCTGAAAGAAAGCGGTATCGGGCCGGATGAAAAAGCCTCCGGATGCGGGAAACAGAAGCTGGACCGCCTGGCCTTTTCCATCCGGCATCTCAGAGTAGATATTACCGGAACAAAAGGTTTTGACCAGGCTCAGGTGACAGCAGGCGGAGTGGATACCGGGGAAATTCATCCGGAAACCATGGAATCCAGACTGGTTCCCGGACTTTTTTTTGCGGGAGAAGTGATGGACGTGGACGGTATGTGCGGCGGTTACAATCTTCAGTGGGCATGGTCCAGCGGATATGCGGCGGGAAAATCCGCGGCAGAATACTGTAAAAGGAATACCCGGAACATAAATCGCAGGAAGCAGAACAGGGAGAAAGCATGATAAGAATTAAACAGTTAAAACTTCCCGTTTCCCATACGGAGGAAGAACTGATACGGAAAATCGCAAAACTGCTGAAAATCAGACCGGAGGCTGTGCAGGAATACCAAATCCGGAAACAGTCTGTGGACGCCCGCAGGAAACATCAGGTATCTTACGTCTATACTCTGGATGTGGCGGTGCGGAAAGAATCTGCTGTTCTGCGCAGGGAAAAAAGCAGTCAGATTTCTCAGGCAGGAGATATTTCCTATGAATTTCCCATCAGCGGAACAGAGCCGCTGGCTCATCCTCCGGTGATTATCGGCAGCGGCCCGGCGGGGCTGTTCTGCGGCTGGCTGCTGGCCGGACATGGGTACGAGCCCATTATCCTGGAACGGGGCAGAAAGATGGAAGAACGGACCAGAGATGTGGAGCTGTTCTGGCAGGAAAACCGTCTGCAGCCGGAATCCAACGTACAGTTTGGTGAAGGCGGGGCCGGAACTTTTTCAGATGGCAAACTGAACACGCTGGTAAAAGATGTAAAGGGAAGAAATCAGGCGGTGCTGGATATTTTCATCCAAAACGGAGCGCCGGAATCCATTGGGTACCAGAATAAACCTCATATTGGCACAGATATTCTCAGGAAGGTAATTGTATCCATGCGCAGGCAGATAGAAGACTGGGGCGGCAGATTTCTCTTTGAAACATGCGTGACGGATTTTCAGTTTCACCGGGACAGGCTTACTTCTCTGGAGTGTATGAGAGAAGGAGAGAAATTTTTTCTGGAGACAGAACTTGCGGTACTGGCCATTGGCCACAGCGCCAGAGATACCTTTGAAGTGCTGCAGCGCCGGGGATTTCAGATGGAAGCCAAATCTTTTGCCGTAGGGCTTCGGGCAGAGCATCCCCAGTCCGCAATCAATGAAATCCAGTATGGGGCCGAAGCAGCAAAGATTTTGCCTGCCGCTTCCTACAAACTTACGGCCAGTCTGGAAAACGGCAGAGGAGTGTATTCTTTCTGCATGTGTCCCGGCGGTTATGTGGTAAATGCTTCTTCCGAGTCAGGGAGGATTGCAGTCAACGGTATGAGCTACAGCGGCCGGAGCGGAGAAAATGCCAACAGCGCCGTCATTGTGACGGTAACGCCGGAGGATTTCCCGAACCAGGGGCCCCTGAGCGGAGTGGAATTCCAGCGCAGGCTGGAGGAAACAGCATACCATCTGGGCAGCGGTGCGGTGCCTCAGCAGTTATTCGGTGATTTTGAGAAGGGGAACATATCTGCCTCTTACGGAGAATTTCCTTCGGCCATAAAAGGACATCATGATTTCGGCCCCCTTCATCAGCTTTTCCCGGAAGCACTGAAGGATTCTTTCTGTGCAGGATTTCATCAGTTTGCATCATATATTCCGGGATTTGACCGGAAAGACGCCATTTTGTCCGGAGTGGAAAGCAGAACTTCTTCTCCGGTAAGAATTACGAGAAATGAAGGATTTGAGAGCAATAAACAGGGGGTATATCCCTGCGGAGAAGGGGCAGGATATGCAGGAGGCATTATGTCCGCCGCCATGGATGGGATGAAGGTTGCGGAGGCCATCGCCCGCAAATACAGAAGAAAAGCAGGAGGGAAGTAGTAACGTGTCAGAATTTACACCAATGATGCAGCAATATATGGAAACAAAAAAGGATTATCCGGACTGTATCCTGTTCTACCGGCTGGGTGATTTCTATGAGATGTTCTTTGAGGACGCCAAAACCGCCTCGAAGGAGCTGGAAATTACACTGACCGGGAAAAACTGCGGACAGGAGGAGAAGGCGCCCATGTGCGGCGTGCCCTACCATTCCGTGGAAAGCTATCTGAACAAGCTGGTATCCAAAGGGTACAAGGTGGCCATCTGTGAACAGGTGGAAGACCCGAAAATGTCCAGAGGTCTGGTGCGCCGGGAAGTGGTGCGGATTGTCACACCGGGAACCAATCTGGATACCCAGGCACTGGATGAGACCAAAAATAATTATATTATGTGTATTGTATACATGGAAGACCGCTACGGTGTCTCCATTGCGGATGTTACCACCGGAGATTATTATGTAACGGAGGTGGACCAGGAGCAGAAACTGCTGGATGAAATACATAAATTTGTGCCCTCGGAAATTATCTGCAACGAAGCATTTTACATGACGGGGATGGATTTTGAGGACTTAAAACAGAGGCTGGGCATTGCAGTTTATGATCTGGATTCCTGGTATTTCAGCGATGAAACTGCCAGAACCACGCTGCTGGAACATTTTAAAATGTCGGATATTCAGGGACTGGGTATTAAGGATTATGAGTGCGGAACCATTGCTGCGGGAGCTCTGCTTAAATATTTGTACGAAACCCAGAAAAATAATCTGGCCAATATGACTTCCCTGCAGTTATACATTACCGGAAAATATATGATTATTGACAGTTCTACCAGAAGGAATCTGGAGCTGGTGGAGACGCTGCGGGAAAAGCAGAAACGCGGTTCTCTGCTGTGGGTGCTGGATAAGACAAAAACGGCCATGGGGGCCAGAATGCTCCGCAAATACGTGGAACAGCCTCTGATTGACAGAAAGGAAATGGAACGCCGGCTGGATGCAGTGGAAGATTTTAACCGAAATGCCATGGTGCGGGAAGAAATCCGGGAATATCTGAATCCCATTTATGATCTGGAGCGGTTAATCAGCCGGGTCACCTATCAGACTGCTAATCCGCGGGATTTAACAGCCTTTAAGACTTCGCTGGAAATGCTGCCCCATATCCAGGTGCTGCTCCGGGAATTTCAGGCGCCTCTGCTTCAGGAAATCTGCTCAGAACTGGATAATCTGGAGGATATTTACCAGCTTATTGAATCTTCCATTCTGGACGACCCGCCCATTTCCATCCGGGACGGAGGTATTATCAAAGAGAAATATGATGAAGAAATTGATAAGCTGCGCCAGGCCAAGACGGAAGGCAAGACCTGGCTCATGGAGCTGGAAACCAGGGAGCGTGAGAAGACAGGCATCCGGAATCTCCGGATTAAATACAATAAGATTTTTGGCTATTATCTGGAAGTTACCAATTCCTATCAGAATCTGGTGCCCGATTATTATACCAGAAAACAGACTCTGGCCAATGCGGAGCGCTATATTACTGCAGAACTGAAAGAACTGGAAGACATTATTTTAGGGGCGGAAGACAAGCTGGTGACCCTGGAATATGAAATGTTCCGAACCATCCGTGACAAAATTGCCGGGGAGGTGCTGCGGATTCAGCAGACGGCCAGGGCGGTGGCGAAAACAGACGTGCTGGCTTCTCTTTCTCTGGTGGCGGAGCGAAATCATTACTGCCGTCCATCCATCAATGAAAATGGTGTAATAGATATTAAAAACGGCCGCCATCCGGTGGTGGAACAGATGATAAACAACGATATGTTTATCGCAAATGATACTTATCTGGATAACAGCAAAAAGCGCATTTTCATTATTACCGGCCCAAATATGGCGGGTAAATCCACGTATATGCGTCAGACAGCGCTGATTGTGCTGATGGCTCAGATTGGCAGCTTTGTTCCGGCGGAACATGCCAGAATCGGAATTGTGGACCGAATCTTCACCAGAGTGGGCGCTTCCGACGATCTGGCCAGCGGTCAGAGCACCTTTATGGTGGAAATGACAGAGGTGGCCAATATCCTGAGAAATGCCACCAGTAAAAGCCTTCTGGTACTGGATGAAATCGGCAGAGGAACCAGTACCTTTGACGGGCTGAGCATTGCATGGGCGGTGGTGGAGCATATCAGCAATCCGAAACTGCTGGGAGCCAGAACGCTCTTTGCCACCCATTACCATGAGCTGACAGAGCTGGAAGGGAAACTGAACAATGTCAATAACTACTGTATTGCAGTAAAGGAACAGGGAGACGACGTGGTGTTCCTGCGGAAAATTGTTCCCGGCGGAGCCGATAAAAGTTACGGAATCCAGGTGGCAAAACTGGCCGGTGTACCGGAAAGCGTCATTGAGCGGGCGAGAGCCATTTCCGAGGAATTAAGCGCCCATGACATTGCGGAACTCACCGGTTCCATTATTACGGAACGGAGCGTACACCGGAAAAAGCCGGAAAAACTGGATGAAGTGGATTTGACACAGATGTCTCTCTTTGATACAGTAAAAGACGATGATATTATACAGGAGCTGACAGAACTGGATTTGGGGAATCTGACCCCTATTGACGCCCTGAACAAGCTGTATCAGCTTCAGAATAAAATCAAAAACCGCTGGTAGTTTACATAATATACTTATGTAAACTAAAGAAAAATAGAGATAAAAGGAGGAAGCACTATGGCATTGCCTGCAGAAAAAAACTGCTGCACACTTGCAGATTATCTCGCCTGGCCGGGGACAGAACGGGTGGAACTGTTAGAAGGAGAAGCTGTTCTGATGGCTCCGCCTGCCCGTGTTCATCAGGAAATCAGCGGCGAACTGTTTCGGCAGCTCGCGAACTTTCTGGAAGGAAAAAAGTGCAGGGTCTACACGGCTCCTTTTGCTGTCCGTCTGTTTGAAGGAAAGGATGACAGACCGGAGGATGTAAAAACCGTAGTGGAGCCGGATATCACTGTGGTGTGTGACAGGAACCGGCTGGATAAATACGGCTGTAAAGGGGCGCCGGATCTGGTGATGGAAATCCTGTCTCCCTCTACCCGAAGGCAGGATCGGCTGGTAAAACTGAATCTGTACCAGCAGGCCGGCGTACCGGAATACTGGATTGTAAATCCGGAGGACAAAACCGTTCAGGTAATGCTTTCAGACAACGGAATACTGAGGCTTCATGAAGATTACGGACAGAATGATGTGGCCAAAGTCAATGTTCTGGACGGTTGCTTTATAGAACTCCATAAAGTATTTGCAGAATGATAAACAAAGGAGCAATCATGCCCAAAATAGAAGTTTTAGACCAGCAGACTATTGATAAAATTGCAGCCGGAGAAGTGGTGGAACGCCCTTCTTCCGTGGTAAAAGAACTGGTGGAAAACGCCATTGACGCCGGAGCCAGCGCTGTTACTGTGGAAATCAAAGAAGGAGGCATTTCCTTTATCCGCATTACAGACAATGGATGCGGTATTGAAAAAGACCAGGTGAGCCTTGCATTTATGCGCCATTCCACCAGTAAAATCCGGGATGTGGAGGATTTTCTCACCGTATCTTCCCTGGGATTTCTTGGCTTTGCCCTATCCAGCATCGCAGCGGTGTCTCAGGTGGAACTGATTACTAAAACCTTTTCCGGTCTGAGCGGTGTGCGCTATGTGACAGAAGGGGGAAAAGAGAAGTCTCTGGAAGAAATCGGAGCGCCGGAAGGCACCACGTTTCTGGTACGCAATCTCTTTTATAATACCCCTGCCCGCAGAAAGTTTCTGAAAACGCCCCACACAGAAGCAGGCTATATCGGAGATCTGATGGAGCGGCTGGCCTTGTCCCATCCGGAAATTTCTTTCAAGCTGATAGTGAATAACCAGCCGAAGCTCCATACCTCCGGCAATTCCAGTCTGAAAGAAATTATTTACCATATCTATGGCCGGGAGATTGCCTCCAATCTCATTGAGATACACGGGGAAAATGAGATGATTTCCGTGAACGGATATATCGGAAAACCCCTGATATCCAGAGGAAACCGGAATTTTGAAAATTATTTTATCAACGGAAGATATATCAGAAGCAGCCTGATTGCCCGAAGTATTGAGGAAGCCTATCAGTCCTTTGTAATGCAGCATAAATATCCCTTTACGGTTCTTCAGATTTCCGTAAAAGGAAATCTTCTGGATGTAAATGTCCATCCTTCCAAAATGGAACTGCGGTTCCGGGAAGGGGAGGCTATTTACCGGTTTCTGACTGACTTGCTCCGGGATACCATCAATCAGAGCGAGCTGGTGTATCAGGTGAGCCTTGAACAGGAGCGGGAGGAAAAAGCCCGCCGGGAACAGGAGAAACAGAAATATCTTCAGTCCGGCCGGAAAGGGCCGGAGCCTTTTGAGACGAAACGCCTGGAGGCTGTGAAACGCGCCATCCAAAAAGACAGCCCCTATGAGGCGAAATACCAGAACCGGGACACAGGAGATTCAAGGCCGGAACAGGTGCAGGAACCGGTGATTTTTCCACAGACGCAGACGCAGGAAACGGCGGCTGCAAAACCACCGGAGCAGGTACGGAAAGCAGCTTCCCCCTTTATACAGAAGGAAGAACAGGAAGAAACAACAGCAGTTTTGCCAGAACAGACAGAAGAGCCGGTTGCAGTACCTTCCGGACAGGAGCAGACAGAAGAACCGGCTGCGGTACCTTCCGGACAGGAGCAGACAGAAGAACCGGTCAGGGCGCGTAAGCTGCTGGACTTTTCCTCCGAAAAAGAACACAGAATCATCGGACAGCTCTTTGATACTTACTGGCTGGTGGAGTTTGACAGCCAGCTCTATATTATCGACCAGCACGCCGCTCACGAAAAGGTGCTGTATGAGCGTATGCTGGCTTCACTGGAAACCAGGGATTTTACCTCTCAGGCCATGTATCCGCCGGTGCTCCTCACATTGAATATGCAGGAGGAGTCCCTTCTGAAAAAATATATGGGCTATTTTCAGAAGCTGGGCTATGAAATCGAACATTTCGGCGGGAAGGAATATGCTGTGACAGCCCTTCCGGCCAATCTGTTCAATCTGAACGGGAAAGAACTGATGATAGAGATTCTGGACAGTCTGGCCGGATTTCAGGGAAAGGAAACGCCCCGGATGATTACGGAAAAGATTGCTTCCATGTCCTGCAAAGGAGCTGTAAAAGGCAATCAGAAGCTGTCAGAGGAAGAAATGAGGGCGCTGATTGGAGAACTGCTGACACTGGAAAATCCCTATCACTGTCCTCACGGAAGACCTACCATTATCTCCATGTCAAAGCATGAACTGGAAAAGAAATTTAAACGGGTGTTGTAATGAAAAATCCATTGATTATATTAACGGGCCCTACTGCAGTGGGAAAAACAGATTTGTCCATTGCCCTGGCTCATCAGATCGGCGGTTCTGTGATTTCCGCCGATTCCATGCAGGTATACCGCCATATGGACATTGGTTCCGCCAAAATCAGGAAAGAAGAAATGCAGGGAATTCCCCACTATCTGGTGGATATTCTGGAGCCGGACGAGGAATTTCATGTGGTGCGGTTTCAGGAATATGCCAGGCAGTGTATGGAGGAAATTCAGGCAGAAGGAAGACTGCCCATTGTGGTGGGAGGCACGGGATTTTATATTCAGGCACTGCTGTATGACATTGATTTCAGCCAGGAGCCGGAGGACAGAAATTACCGCAGCAGGCTGGAGCAGACAGCCAGGGAACAGGGTGGCCATGTGCTTCATGAAATGCTGGCCCAGGTGGATGCAGAATCCGCCCAGGCCATTCATGAAAACAACGTGAAACGCGTCATTCGGGCGCTGGAATTTTATCATCTGTCCGGAAAAAAGATATCAGAGCACAACGAAGAGGAACGCCGGCGCAAATCCCCGTATCAGTTTTGCTATTTCGTCTTAAATGATGAGAGGGAAAGACTTTACCGGCGGATAGAACAGCGGGTGGACCTTATGCTGGAAGAAGGGCTGGTGGAAGAAGTACAAAATCTGCAAAAGATGGGATACAATAAACATATGGTATCCATGCAGGGCCTGGGCTATAAAGAAATCCTGGATTATCTGGAAGGGGACTGCACGCTGGAAGAAGCCGTATACCGCATCAAACGGGATACAAGGCATTTTGCCAAACGCCAGCTCACCTGGTTTCGGCGGGAGCGTCAGGTTACCTGGATTCAGAAACAGGAGTTTGACTATGATAATGATAAAATTTTAACATTTATGACACAAGAACTGAAAAAGAAACAGATTATTTAAGTGTTCCGGCAGAAAGAGAGGAAGTTATGGAAGCCATCTATCAGAAACTGGGGATTGACGAAAAAGTTTTTCTCTATGGCCAGAAGTTTGAACGGGAATTAAAAGAACGGTTTGAAGAAATTGACAGGGCGGCCGAATATAACCAGTTAAAGGTGATTCATGCCATGCAAAGCCACAGAGTAAGCGCAGAATGCTTTATGGGAAGCAGCGGTTACGGGTATAATGATATGGGAAGGGATACTCTGGAAGAAGTCTATGCCACATGTTTTCACGGAGAGGCCGCACTGGTGCGTCCCCAGATTACCTGCGGCACCCATGCGCTGGCCCTTGCGCTGATGTCCAATCTGCGTCCCGGAGATGAAATCCTCTCCCCGGTGGGGAAACCCTACGATACCCTGGAGGAAGTCATCGGAATCCGCCCTTCCGCAGGCTCGCTGGCGGAGTACGGAATCACTTACCGGCAGGTGGATTTACTTCCGGACGGAGCCTTTGACCTGGATGGAATCCGGGAAGCCCTGAATGAAAAGACCAGACTGGTTACCATTCAGCGTTCCAAAGGTTATCAGACCAGACCCACCTTGTCGGTGGAACGAATCGGGGAACTGATTTCTTTTGTAAAAAAAATCAGACCGGACGTTCTGTGCATGGTGGATAACTGTTACGGGGAATTTGTGGAGCGAAGAGAACCTCTGGAAGTGGGAGCGGATATGATCGTGGGCTCTCTGATTAAAAATCCCGGCGGCGGTCTGGCGCCCATCGGCGGCTATATTGTTGGGAAAAAAGCGTGTGTGGACAATGCCGCTTACCGGCTGACCTCTCCGGGCCTTGGCAAAGAAGTAGGCGCTTCCCTGGGCGTGATTCAGTCTTTTTATCAGGGTCTGTTTCTGGCGCCCACGGTGACAGCCTCAGCCTTAAAAAGCGCCGTTTTTGCCGCTAATATATACGAAAGTCTGGGATTTCCGGTGATTCCCGACAGCAGGGAAAGCCGCCATGATATTATTCAGGCAGTTACCTTAAAATCTCCGGAAGGGCTGATTGCATTCTGCAAAGGCATCCAGGCGGCGGCTCCGGTGGACAGCCATGTGACGCCAGAACCCTGGGCCATGCCGGGGTATGACGACGAGGTGATTATGGCGGCAGGAGCATTCGTGCAGGGTTCCTCCATTGAGCTCAGCGCAGACGGGCCTCTGCGGGAGCCTTATACGGCCTATTTTCAGGGAGGTCTTACCTGGTATCACGGAAAACTGGGTATTTTAATGTCCCTGCAGAAACTCTGTGAGGCAGGACTGGTAAAATTATGATTTATTTTATGAAGTTTTAACAATATATTAGTATACATGGGTGCCCTTTTGTGCTAAAATAAAATGTAAAACTTTTTCCCCCTGTCTGAGAGAGGGAAAGGAAGAATATGAATACACATATTACCATGAAAGAAATGCCGGAATCCGAGCGGCCGCTGGAGAAATGTTTCCGTTATGGAGCGCAGGCGCTGTCTGATGCAGAATTACTGGCAGTGATTTTGAAAAGCGGTACGAAAAATATGACCGCATTGCAGCTTGCCCAGTTGTTTCTGGCCCGTAAAGAAAGAAATCTCCTGAATCTGAACAGTATGCAGATAGAGGAAATGCAGGAAATTCCGGGAATCGGACAGGTGAAGGCGGCTCAGTTAAAATGTGTGGCCGAGCTTGCCGGGCGCATTGCCAGAACCAGCAGGCTGAAAAGTGTGAGGCTGAGCGAACCGGCCAGCATTGCGGCCTATTATATGGAGTCCCTCCGGCATGAAACAAAGGAAAAACTGTTATTGGCCATGTTTGACGCCAGAAGCAATCTTCTGGGGGATGAGATTATTTCGGTAGGTACCGTGACCTGTTCACTGGTATCTCCGAGGGAGATCTTTCTGAAAGCGCTGGAATACCGGGCGGTGCACATTGTTCTGCTCCACAACCATCCCAGCGGGGACCCGGAACCGGGCGATGCGGACATCAGTGTAACCCGGCGGGTACAGGAGAGCGGAAGCCTTCTGGGGATTGCCCTTGCGGATCATATCATCATTGGTGATAACAGATATATAAGCCTGAGAGAAAATGGCCTGTTAGGCTGAGGAAAGGAACGTAATTATGTCAGCAAATGTTTATGGAATTGATCTGGGTACCTACAATCTGAAAATATTCTGTAAGGGAACCGGTAAGGTGATCAATGAGAAAAATACCATTGCCATAGTGAACAAGAACCAGTTATATGCATTCGGCGACGATGCATACGCCATGTATGAGAAAGCACCGGATTCCATTCAGGTATCATTTCCGGTGGTGAACGGCGTGATTGCAGATTATAACAATATGCAGACCATGATTGGCGAGGTACTGGACAAGCATGTGAAGAACCATATCAAAGGAGCGGAATTTATCGTGGCTGTGCCCACGGATATTACGGAAGTGGAGAAGAAGGCCTTTTTTGACCTGTTTTACAAGAGCAGATTCAAGCCCAAAAGCGTGCTTCTCTGTGAAAAACCCATTGCGGATGCAGTGGGCCTGGAACTGGATGTAAGTTCCCCCACCGGATTTATGATTGTAAATATCGGTGCGGATACCACGGAGATTTCCGTAATTTCTCTGGGCGGCCTGGTGCTGAGCGATCTCCTTTTATTTGGCGGAAAACGTATTGACGAATCCATTATTAACCATCTGAAACGGAATTTCAGCCTGGTGATTGGACAGAAGACAGCCATGTATTTAAAAGAGACTCTGGGCTGTGCCCTGCCGGAGGAAGAAGAACAGAGCGCGGTGATTGTGGGACGGGACGTGGTGAGCGGACTGCCCATAGAGATGGAGGTATCCTCCTCTGTCATTTATGAGGCCATTAAGGACAACCTGAATTCCATCTGCAACTCCATTAAGATGATTCTGGAGAAAACGCCGCCGGAGCTTGCGCGGGATATTATTCATTCCGGTATTTATATTACCGGAGGATCTTCCAAAATCAAACGTCTGGACGAGCTGTTTACCCAGATTACCAATATTCAGGTAAATACCTGCGAACTGCCGGAAGAAAGCGCCGTACGGGGGCTGAATAAGATTGTTTCCGAAGAAAAGCTGCGGAAACTGGCCTTTAGCATGAAGACCAGAATTTATAAATAAAGGTGTAATTATTTATGAGACGTAAATTAACAAAACATTCGATTCCAACTAAATATACACTGCTGATACTCACATGCGTCTGTGTGATTGTCATGTTTGTGAGTTTTACCCTGAATCTGTCCGGGGGCCCTCTGAACACGGTAGCGGGGTATGTATTTGTACCCATGCAGAAAGGAATCAACTCCATCGGCACCTGGTTTGTGTCCAGAGCGGATGATTTGAAATCCCTGCGTGATGTGATGCAGGAAAACAGAGAGCTGCAGGAACAGGTGGACCAGCTTACCCAGGAACTGAATACCATAAAGCTGGAGCAGTATGAGCTGGACAACCTCCGGGAACTGATGGATCTGGACCAGAAATACCCCAGCTACGAAAAGGTAGCGGCCAGAGTCATCGGTGTTGACGGGGGGAACTGGTTTAATATTTTTCTGATTGACAAGGGCACCAGGGACGGCATTGAAAAGGACATGAACGTGATTGCCGGAAGCGGGCTGGTTGGAATTGTCATTGACACAGGGCCCAACTATGCCAAGGTTCGTTCTATTATCGACGATGCCAGCAATGTGAGCGGTATGGCCCTGTCAACGGCAGACCGGTGTATCATCAACGGAAACCTGGCCTCCATGAATGAAAATCAGGTCATTGAGTTTTCGGATTTGAAATGCGACGACGATACGGTGGCGACAGGAGAACAGATTGTAACCTCCCACATCAGCGACAAATATCTGGAAGGGATTCTGATAGGTTATGTCAGCACCATTGAGCGGGATTCCAACAATCTGACTTATTCCGGCACCATTACGCCGGCCGTGGATTTTCAGCATTTACAGGAAGTGCTGGTGATTCTGGATAAGAAAAATATCCAAAAGGACCAGGAGGAGTCGTGACATGAAGCTGAGACTGAGACGCAAGCTGGTGGTATTTCTAATCATCGGCATCTGTTTCCTGCTGCAGTGCACCCTGTTTCAGGCGCTGGCCTTTGCCTCCATTTCGCCCAATCTTCTGATTGTGGTCACTTCCTCCTTCGGCTTTATGCGGGGCCGGAAAGAAGGCATGTGGATTGGCCTGCTCTGCGGCCTGCTGCTGGATATATTTTTTGGGAGCGTGATTGGGTTTTATGCTCTGATTTATGCATATCTGGGCTACATTAACGGATTTTTCCGCAAAATGTTTTTCCCGGATGATATTAAGCTGCCGCTGATTTTGATTGCAATGAGCGATTTTTCCTATAACATACTGGTGTATCTGTTTTTGTTTTTCTTAAGAGGAAAGTTGCGGTTTCCCTATTATCTGATTCATATTATGCTGCCGGAACTGGTATATACCATTCTGGTAACCATTATTCTCTATTTTGTGATTCTGAAAATAAATCAGAAACTGGAAGTCAGTGAAAGAAGGAGTGCAGGTAAGTTTGTTTGAGTTTTTAAAGAAGTTCAGTAAAAAATTGATAAGTTCCAGATTATTTGTGCTCAGCGTGGTCATGATTGGGCTCTTTGCCGTACTGTTTCAGCGGATTTTTGTACTGCAGATTATCAACGGAGAAGAATATCTGGACAATTATACCCTGCGCATTCAGAAAGAGCGTATTACTTCCGGAACCAGAGGAAGCATTTATGACCGCAACGGCAAACTGCTGGCTTACAATGAACTTTCTTATTCCGTTACCATAGAGGACAACGGTATTTACAGCAGCAATGATGAAAAGAACAGAAAGATGAACGAGGAACTGCATACTGTTATCCATATGATAGAAGATAAGGGAGATACCATTACCAATACGTTCAGCATTGTGAAAAAAGACCGGGGAGCATATGAATTCAACCTGTCCGGAAAGGCATTGAAGCGTTTTCTTGCGGATGTCTACGGACATACCAAAACAGACGATTTAAAATACAATAAAAGGTTAGGCTATAATGAAGGTTCTGCAACGCCGGAACAGGTCATGGAATACCTGCAGAAAGGGTTCGGCATTTATGTGGAAGGCAGGGAATACGAGGATAAAGTGCCGGAAGATACGGTGTATTATGAGGAAGAAGATGCATACAAGATTACTCTGCTGCGCTATGCCATTTCCCAGAACAGCTACCAGCGGTATGTCCAGACCACCATTGCGCAGAATGTCAGTGATGAGACCGTGGCCGTTATCAAAGAGAATTCTGAGATTCTTCAGGGGATTGACGTGATGGAAGACAGTATCCGCAAATATGAGGACAGCGTTTATTTTTCCCATATTATCGGTTATACAGGCAAAATATCCCAGGCGGAGTATGATGAACTTTCCAAAAAAGACGATTCCTATACCCTGAATGACGTGATTGGGAAATCCGGCATTGAACAGGTCATGGACCAGGAACTGCAGGGAACGAAAGGAACGGAGAAGTTCTATGCGGACAGTGTGGGGCGGATTACGGAAATCATTGAGAAAATAGACGCTTCCTCCGGAAATGATATTTACCTGTCCATAGACTGGGAATTGCAGAAAGCAGTTTACGGTATGCTGGAGCAGGAACTGGCCGGCATTATTTATGCCAATATTGAAAATATCAAGGAATATGATACCAGCACCGGTACAGCTTCCGATATTAAAATTCCTGTGGACGATGTGTATTTCGCATTGATTAACAACAATATTATCAATATAGACCGCTTAAGCAGGAAAGACGCAAAAGAAACAGAACAGCAGGTGTACAGTGCATTTCTGAGCAAACAGAACGCTGTCCTGGAGGGACTGCGCCAGCAGTTTGCTTCCGCTTCCCCCACGCCGTTTGAAGAACTGGACCGGGAACAGCAGAATTACATGAGTTATATCCTCTCCATGCTGGAGGAGAAAGACATTTTTCTGTCAGAGGAAGTGGATACGGAAGATGAGGTCTACAAGGACTGGAAGAACGATACGGTCAGCCTGTGTGAATATCTGCGGCGCGCCATTTCCATGAACTGGATTGATATTACAAAATTTGACACGGAATCCAGATATTCGGATTCTACGGAAATCTACAACGCCCTTGTAAATTATATTACGGAATCTCTGAAAGAAGACCGGGAATTCAGCAAAAAGATTTATAAATTTATGATAAATCAGGATTTGATTTCGGGCACGCAGATTTGTCTGTTATTATTTGAACAGGGCGTACTGCAGGAAAACGAAGGGGATTTGAGCGCTCTGCAAAACGGCAGCCTCAGCGCCTACAACTTTATACGGGATAAGATTAAGAATCTGCAGCTTACCCCGGCGCAGCTTGCTCTGGACCCCTGTACGGCAAGCTGTGTTCTGATAAATCCGAAGACAGGAGAACTTCTGGCCTGCGTTACTTATCCGGGCTATGATACCAACCGCCTTGCCAATACGGTGGATTCGGAATATTTTTCCAGCCTTCAGAGTGATTTGTCCATTCCTCAGTACAATAACGCCACCCAGCAGCAGACGGCTCCGGGTTCCACCTTCAAGCCGATTACTGCGGCGGCAGCTCTGACGGAAGGGGCAGTCAGCACAGGGGAACAGATTGTCACAAAAGGAGAATATACGGAAATCAATCCGTCGCCGAAATGCTGGATTTATCCGGGAAATACCCATGGTTCCATCAATATTTCCGAAGCAATCCGGGATTCCTGCAACTACTTTTTCTATGAGCTGGGTTATCGAATGAGCTCTGCGGGAGGAACCTATAATGAAAACCGGGGTATTTCCACGATAGAAAAATATGCGGCATTGTTCGGCCTGGATGAAAATACCGGCATTGAGATACCGGAGAATAAACCCCATATTGCGGACGAATACCCCATTACCGCATCCATCGGCCAGAGTAATCATAACTTTACCACCACTCAGATTGCCAGATATCTGGCCGCAGTGGCCAGCAGCGGAAATATTTATAAGCTGACTCTTCTGGATAAGGAGACCACTTCTGACGGAACACTGGTGAGAGAATTTAAACCGGAAATTATAAGGAATATTACGGAAGTATCCGCATCTTCCTGGAATGCGATTCAGAACGGTATGCGGATGGTAGCGGAGAATAACGACGTTTTCAAAGATTTTCCCATTGCAGTGGCCGGAAAAACGGGTACTGCACAGCAGATTCCAACGAGGCCCAATCACGCGCTGTTTATTGGATATGCGCCCTTTGGAAATCCTGAAATCGCCATTACCACAAGGATAGCCTATGGATATTCTTCTGCCAATGCAGTGGAAGTGTCCAGCAATATCCTGAAATATTATTTTAAACTTGCGGATAAAGACACATTGCTGAACGGACAGGCGGAAGATATCGAAAGTACAGCAAATGGATTTGCGGATTAGAGTTTGGAGGGATGAATTTGTCAAAGCCAGTGGTACTGAAGAGTAACAGGTACGGAATCAATCTGATTCTGGATGACAGCATGGAATTTGAATCGCTGCTGGACTGTATTCGGGAACGGTTTAAAGATTCCGAAGGATTTTTTAAGAATGCCAAAATGGCCATTTCCTTTGAAGGGAGAAAACTGACACAGGAGGAAGAATTCCGCATTGTGGAGACCATTACGGATCATACATCCATCAATATTATCTGTATTCTGGACAACGATGCGCTGAGAGAGGAACTGATTCGCCAGAAAATTGAGCGATTTGAGGATGAGCAGGCCGGAAAAACCGGAGAATTTTACAAAGGAACCCTTCGCTCCGGGCAGGTTCTGGACTGTGAAACCAGTATCGTTATCCTTGGAGACATCAATCCGGGGGCAAAAGTAATTTCCAAAGGAAATATTGTGGTACTGGGAGCACTGAAAGGCAATGCCTATGCGGGGGCAAACGGCAATGAACAGGCTTTCGTGGCCGCTCTGGATATGGATCCCATTCAGATTAAAATCGGGGACGTGATGGGAAGGAGCGCCGACAAGGTAACCGGAAAAAAGCGTCTGAAGAAACAGAAGGTTGTATCGGAACCACAGGTAGCCATCGTAAAAGACGGCAATATCTACATTGAACCGATTACAAAGGGTCTTTTGAATAATATATAAAAAGCAGGAGGATATAGTAGGATGAGTGAAGTAATTGTTATAACATCAGGCAAGGGCGGAGTTGGAAAAACCACCACTACGGCAAATGTGGGAACGGGTCTGGCGCAGCTTGACAAAAAAGTTGTGCTGATTGATACCGATATCGGACTTCGGAATCTGGATGTGGTTATGGGGCTGGAAAACCGCATTGTTTACAATCTGGTGGATGTGGTGGAAGGAAACTGTCGTATGAAGCAGGCTCTGATTAAGGATAAGCGTTATCCCAATCTTTCCCTGCTGCCTTCTGCCCAGACCAGAGACAAATCTGCCGTGTCGCCGGAACAGATGATTAAGCTGATAGAAGAGCTGAGAGAAGAATTTGACTATATTCTGCTGGACTGCCCGGCAGGAATTGAACAGGGATTTAAAAATGCCATTGCCGGAGCAGACCGGGCGCTGGTGGTTACCACGCCGGAGGTTTCCGCTATCCGGGATGCGGACCGGATTATCGGGCTTCTGGGAGCAAATGAAGTAAAGAGAACGGAGCTGATTGTGAACCGTCTCCGTATGGATATGGTAAAACGTGGGGATATGATGAACATCAATGATGTGACGGATATCCTTGCCATAGATCTGATTGGTGCGGTGCCGGACGACGAGCAGATTGTAATTTCCACCAATCAGGGAGAACCGCTGGTTGGCTCGGACTGTCTGGCGGGGAAAGCATTTGCCAATATCTGTCACAGAATTCTGGGAGAGGAAGTGCCCTTCCTGGATTTGGAGATTAAATCCAGCGTATGGGGGAAACTGAAAGAAATTTTTAAGAAAAATTAGGAGGAAGCCAGTATGGGTTTAATGGATTTATTTAAAAAGAAAACCTCCGGGGATATTGCCAAAGACCGATTAAAATTACTGTTGGTTTCCGACCGTGCAAACTGTTCTCCGGATGTGATGGAAATGATAAAAAATGACATTATTCAGGTGATTTCAAAATATATGGAGATTGATGCGGACGGACTGGACATTCAGATTACCCAGACGGAATCAGAGGGAAATAACGGGAATGTACCCGCATTGTATGCCAATATTCCCATTAAGGATATGAAGCACCCAAGTGCTTCCTGATAAAAAATGCAGAGATTTGGATAAGGGACTGGAATTATGTTAAAACAATATCAGATTAAAAACTACAATTTTCGTTTGGTAATCTATGTGGTAGCGCTTACCATGCTTGGAATCAGTGTGATTGGCAGCGCTCAGAAAGCCGTGCAGTCGAAACAGGTGTTCGGGCTTCTGCTGGGGCTGTTCGTGATGGTGATTGTCTCCATGATTGATTATTCCTTTATTCTGCGTTTTAACTGGCTGATTTATATATTCAATATCGGTCTCCTTTCGCTGATTACGTTTCATGTATTTGGACATCAGGCCGGGGGAGCCGGACGCTGGATTGAGATTGCCGGATTTCGGTTCCAGCCTTCAGAGCTATCAAAAATACTGCTGATTCTGTTTTTTTCCTGGTTTTTTTCCAAATATCAGGAGAAAATCAATACGCTGCCCATGATTCTGCTTTCCGGAGGGCTGATATTTGTCCCCTGGTTCATGATTGAGCAGCAGCCGGATTTGTCTACCAGTATTGTTGTAGCAATAATTTTTATTGCACTCTTGTTTTTGGCCGGATTAAGTTATAAAATAATAGCAGGCGTGCTGGCGGTACTGATTCCGGCCGGAACCCTGTTTATCTATCTGATTCTGCAGCCGAATCAGAAGATTCTTGACTATTACCAGTGGTTGCGTATTATGGCCTGGCTGCAGCCGGAAAAATATGCAAAAGATGCATATCAGCAGCAGAATTCCATTATGGCCATCGGCTCCGGACAATTGTGGGGTAAGGGACTGAACAACGATACGGCCTTTTCGGTGAAAAATGGAAATTATATTCCGGAGCCTCAGACAGATTTTATTTTCGCAGTTGCAGGAGAAGAACTGGGATTTGTGGGAGGAGCCGTGATACTGTTGCTGTTGCTGTTAATCGTAATCGAATGTATTTTAATTGGGAGAAAGGCAAAAGATTTGTCGGGACGGCTGATTTGCGGCGGAGTTGCTGCCTGGGTTGGATTCCAGACATTCGTTAATATCTGTGTGGTGACCGGATTAATGCCGAATACCGGTCTGCCATTGCCCTTTGTCAGCTACGGGCTTACCTCGCTGGTAAGTCTGTTTATTGGGATTGGACTTGTATTGAATGTAGGGCTTCAGCCTCTTAAGTACAGAATGGAGGGTTTTTAAAATGAATATTGGATTGATTGCACATGATTCGAAGAAAAAATTAATGCAGAATTTTTGCATTGCATATCGGGGGATACTCTGCAAAAATGAGCTGTTTGCAACGGGAACCACCGGAAGACTTATTGAGGAAGTGACAAATCTGTCAATTCACAAATATCTGGCCGGACATCTGGGAGGCGCCCAGCAGCTTGGCGCTCAGATTGAGCACAATCAGATTGACCTTGTAATCTTTCTGCGGGATCCTCTGACGCCGAAATCCCATGAACCGGACGTCAACAATGTGGTTCATCTGTGTGATACTCATAATATTCCACTGGCAACCAACCTTGCCACAGCAGAACTGTTAATCAAATCACTGGACAGAGGAGACTTAGAGTGGCGTGAAATGTATAAATAGAAATCAGACAATCAGAATAGCAGGGTTTATTCTCTCTCTTGTACTGCTCTGCGGCTGCGGAGAGAAAGTGACCGTGGAACATGCCTATGACATTGCAGAAAGTCCCGGAATGTACGGACTTACTGTGGAGAGCAGCAACAGCGGTACATCCGCATCAAGTTCCTTTTTTGCGGAAGAACTCTGTGTGGCAGGTAACGAGAATATCTTAAGTGAAAACGTGACAGATTCTCTTTCTCAGGCTGCCGGACTGTTTAACTTAAAAGAACATACCATGGTATTTGGAAAAAATGTGCATGAACGGCTGTATCCGGCAAGCACTACCAAGATTCTGACTGCCTATGTGGCCTTAAAGTATGGAAAACTGACAGATACTGCCACCGTAACGGAAGCGGAGCTTCAGCTTGAGCCGGGGTCATCTGTCTGCGGGCTGAAAGCAGGAGAAACCACCACACTGGAGCATCTGCTCTATGGGCTGATTCTCTGCAGCGGAAATGATGCCGCTAATGTTATAGCGGATCTGGTCTCCGGAAGCACGGAAGAATTTGCAAAGAAGATGAATGAGGAGGCAAAAGCCCTGGGCGCCACCAATTCCCATTTTGTAAATGCCCATGGCCTGCAGAATGAAGAACACTATACCACCGTATATGATATGTATCTGATTTTTCAGGCGGCCATGGAAAATGAAGAATTCGTTAAAATTATCAGCGCTTCTTCCCATACCGGAGAACTGACCGATGCTTCCGGGCAGGCTGTTACGAAAGAATGGAAAAGTACCAATAAGTATCTGAACGGAGAAAAAGAGGTGCCGGAAGGGCTCCAGGTTATCGGAGGGAAAACAGGAACCACCAGTGATGCGGGCTCCTGTCTGGTGCTCTACAGTAAGAAAGGGGAACTTCCCATTATATCCATTGTTTTTAAGGCGGACAACGCTGACGGGCTTTACGAGGAAATGACACAATTACTAAAAGAAATTTGAAATAGCGGTTGAATTTCCCGTAAATATATACTATAATTACCATATTAAAAGCATTATTGTCATGCAAAATTGAGAATGGACTTCTGAATTGTGAGAAGAAAATTATCTATTTTGCATAAATTCGGTTGAGACTAGGAGGAGATTGTCATGGTACAAATTATAGCTGGCGAAAAGGGAAAAGGTAAGACAAAACATTTATTGGAGAGGGTAAACGAATCGGTAAAATCTGCTACCGGCAATATTGTGTATCTGGATAAAAGCCAGAAGCACATGTATGAGCTCAGCAATAAAGTTCGTCTGATTAATGTTTCGGATTATATGATTTCAAATTGTGATGAATTTCTGGGATTCCTCTGCGGGGTTATTTCTCAGGATCACGATCTGGAAGAGATGTATTTAGACAGTTTCCTTACCATTGCAATGTTAGAGGGCGGCGATATCAGCCATGCTATCACCAAGCTGGACTCTATCAGCGATAAATTCCATGTTAATTTTATTTTAAGCATTTCCATGAATGAAAGAGATTTGCCTGACTGTACCAGGGGGAAGGTAATCGTATCTCTGTAGACCATCAGAAAAGCGGACAGGTCCGCATCAACATGAGAACATACAAAAGGGGTTATCGAGTAAGCAGCGATAACCCCTTTGATTGAAAATATATTCGTTTTCTGCAGATGAGATGCTGAATGTCAGGCTTCGTTGATGGAGCGGATGCGCCCAAAAACGCTGCAGAGATACAGACCGCCGATTCCTACGATTCCATAGATAATCCGGGTGAGCCAGCTCATATCGCCGAATAAAAATGATACCAGGTCAAAACGGAATAAACCGATCAGTCCCCAATTGACAGCACCTACAATCACCAGTGCCAGCAGTGTGTAATCCAAACCTTTGGTATTCATATGCATTCCTCCTTTTACATGAATTTAGTATTTCCAGACGAAAAAAAATCATGTTGGAAATTCATGGTACTTGAGTTTGTACTTTTAAAATGATAGAATATCTGTAACATTTCATTGTGTGCAGCCACAGAAACAGGACTTAATATTTATGGCAAAAAAAAATAATAAAAAAGTTGTAAAATTCCACAGAACGTCTCATTTTAATATAGGCGTTGTTGTTTTTCTTATTATATTTGTATATATGGTTTACAATATTTTCCAGTATTTTACTGCAGGACAGGTGGCAGTTTATGAGGTAACTCAGGGAACCATTACCCAGAATCACACGTATACCGGCGTCATTCTGCGGGAAGAAAAAGTGTTTCAGGCGGAAAATTCCGGTTATATCAATTATTATAACAGAGATGCTACGAAAGTCAGTGTAAATTCCTATGTGTATTCTGTGGATGAAACCGGAGATTTCTACAAAGAGATTACCAGTCAGAACGACGGACAGCTTTTTGCTGAAAAAGGCTCCTACGACGAACTGGAAAAAACAGCGTCCAACTATGTGCTGGATTATTCCAATGAAGATTTTTATAAGGTATATACCTTTCAGTATGATATGGAAGCAGAACTGATGGAAGCCATCAGTGCCAATGCGTTATCCAGTCTGGATCATTACCAGGAAGGGGCCCTGGGATTCCACATCCATCAGGCTGCGGAGCCCGGAATTGTGGTATACAATACGGATGGTCTGGAACATGTGACAACGGAAAATTTCACGAAAGATATTTTTGATGCTTCTGCCCATCAGAAAGAAAATCTGATTTCCAGAGAGCAGGTAACTGCCGGAGAGCCAGCTTATAAGATGATTACCAGCGAAATCTGGAACCTGGTGGTTCCGATAGAGAAGGAACTGGCCGATGATCTGGCAAAGGAGTCCAATATACAGGTGGAGTTTAAGAAGGACAATTCCACTGCCTGGGGGGCTTCCCGGATTTTAAATCAGGGCGATGACTGGTATCTGATACTGACCTTCCAGAATTCTGCCATTCGCTTTGCTGCGGACCGCTATCTGGATGTGAAGCTGCTGCTGTCAGATACCAATGGACTGAAAATACCAAACACAGCTCTGACGAAA
>Ga0137307_101221_pt1 | contig 24419 bp, 20 predicted proteins | sample NAcewD2O_March_2_FD_97180 | JGI IMG/M metagenome (GOLD analysis project Ga0137307, IMG submission 97180) | Mouse cecal microbial communities from Vienna, Austria - N-Acetylglucosamine amended D2O_March | ecosystem: Host-associated > Mammals > Digestive system > Large intestine > Cecum | place... | reverse complement strand
AATTTTTGTCGTCTTTACTCATTTTTCGTGGACGGCAAAAGAACGCCTTGTTATGGGTATTCCGTTTTGGATAGATATGGCTGTGCCTATTTTTATGCTGATATCGGGATATGTAAACACCCTTTCCTATAACCGAAAGCAAATCAAATCTTTTGCCGATGCCTATGCGGTCAAAAACTGGTTAAAATCTTTTGTAAGATACACCGTGCCGTATTTGATAATTTTTTTGCTGGAAGCGGTGGTAATCTGTATTGCATCTTCTCTTAAACTCGTACCCGATATGACAGTCAAGTGGTACGAATATATTACCGCATTGTTTACGGGCGGATGGGGTCAAGGCAGTTATTATTACCCTGTACTCTTGCAGTTTTTAGTGTTTTTCCCTTGTATATATTTTGTCGTTAAAAAGTATGCCGTCAAGGGCTTACTTGCCTGTCTGCTTGCTAATTTACTGTGGGAAGTTGTCAAAATACCCCTTCAAATTTCCGTGGCGTTTTACCGACTTAACTTTTTCCGCTATATTTATCTTGTTGCATTCGGAGTTTATACGGCGTTGTACGGCGCAAGCAACAGAAAAGTAAGTAATAGGCGCATTAACGGGAATTTTATTTCTTATCGTAACTCAGTATCTAAATTATAACGCCGTAATAATTACATATTGGCAAACAACATCGGTAATTGCCGTTATGACGATTATTCCCGTGTTTAACGCAATAGTGCTTAATGTTAAAAAGGTACACAAAATTTTTAAGCCGCTTATGTATCTGGGCGGCGCGTCGTATCATATTTTTCTTGCGCAAATGCCGTTAAGCGCAATTTTATCAAACGTAAGCAAAATAAGAATAGTTTCGTTTTTGGCAGAATTTATCGGCTGTCTCGTGATAGGCGTGATATTTTATATCGCCGAAACGCCCCTAACAAATAAAATAACCGATGCGCTTTACCGAAAACTAAGTGTAAAAAATACTAAGCTTGCAAAACCCGACAAGGCTTAGCGGCGGGCGTATAATGTAATAAGTGTTTTGTTGAAGTTTTAGTCTCATAGTGTAAATTTAATCTTAGAATTTACAGTTAGAGTTTATTTCATTCGATTGTTTGTAAGCGGCGCTAAGTAATGATAAAAAGTATTTTAAAATAGGTTGTTTAAAAGTTAAGAAGTTTCAATTTTATTCTAGCAATACCGTATAGCGGTAAATTGTTTGACCCGTTACCGTTTTAATTTAATCTGACAAAAAACAAAACAGCGGCTGAATCGGTGTATAGATTCGGTCGCTGTTTTAATCTATTAAGGTGTCGGAAATTTTGCTGTAAACAGTGGGGGCTTTTTCCTGCCAACTGCGTTCAAGATACTTGGCAATGTTGCGCGTCATAACGTTAAGTTTAACTTCGAGCGTCGTTTTTGTGGGCTCTACGATTTTCAGTACTACATCGTAACTGCCGTCGGGGCATTTTGTATAGGTTGCAACGTAATCCTGACGTCTGCGGTAGTCTATGCGTTTTTTCTTTATGTCGTCGGCAATAAGCTGACGTACGCTGGAAGGAATACGCGTATAAAAGTTTTTAAGACACCATCTGCCTTCTGCCGTCAAGTCGTAAAGTTCTTCTCCGCCGCCCATAGGCGCGCTTTTGTAAATAAAGCCGTTGTCAACCACGTCAAAAAGCGTTTGTTTGCAGTTTGTATAATCTATCCAGTTGTTTTTGTAACTACACAAGTCCAAAATGGTCGCCTCGGTAAGCGCCGTTTCCATTTTGTCAAACACAAACAACAATATTAACTTGTTCATTGTGCTGTCCTGCGTAATACCCGCCTGCATAGATATACCTCCTTACAAATTCCTCTTACCCTAAAACGTCAAAAATTAAAACAACATAAACAAGCGGATTATTTGCAGAAAAACAACCCGCGCTTGTTGCCAAATATATCTTTCCGTTTGCGGTTATAGTTAGCGGATATAATTATACAACAAAATTGTATTATAAACAACAGTTTTGAATGTTTTTGACAAAAATACTTTCAAATTGCCGATAAATATGCTAATATATAAACATAAAGTAAAATTATAATGCATAGTTTTTTTATTGTTTGGGAGTACTTATGAATACTAACGAACTTGCTTTTTTTACAAGCAGTGTAAACAGACTTATAGAAGGTCAACTTATTTTGGTAGATAAACACGTTGCAACGGTACTTAAAAGCGTTGCAACTTCTCCCATACTTTGCCGAACGCTTGCCGATACGGTAAAAACAATGTCTTATGCCACCGAATTTTCGCGTGCGCGGGTAACTTGGACAAGCGTAAACGGCGTTGTTGAGAACAGTCTAAAACTTCCCAAGGATACCAACCGTTTGTTTGCTTTCGTTGTATGTTTACTCACGGAAATTGACAGCGGCAGACGTAATTTTCTCGATTTTTTGCGCGATTATTACCACGACGTAAATGCAGACGCTTCTTATGCGCGTTTTGCCAACGAAGTACTTAAAAAGTTTAAAGCCGCAGGCGAAAGCATACTGCGCAATATCGACCCCGACAGTTTAAACGCCGAATTCGTCGATCAGGCGGAAAAGTATTTTGCCGCCGAGAAAGTATATATCGAAACAAACACAATGGCTTCTATTTTTACTTTGATGGAAGAAGTACGTTTGACCCTTATAGACCAACCGCTTCCTGTCGACAAACTTAACGAAGTAAGCCTTGTAAGCGAGTATTTGGTAAACGCATTGTATCTAAAAAATCCCAAAATTTTAAAAGTGTCTTATTTGGCGTATAAAAATACGCTGAAAGATTTTGCAATAGTATCGGACAAGTTGGAAGCGATAGTCGGGCTATTCAATACTTTGTCAATTAAGTAATCGGAGTAAGATGAAAGAAAAAGTCGGTTTTTTCCGTTCCATTAAACAGCGCGACCCTTCTGCGCGGAACAGTCTGGAAATTTTGCTGTTGTATAGCGGAGTGCACGCGCTTATACGGCACAGGATTGCGCATTTCTTTTATAAAATAAAGTTAAAGTTTATTGCGCGGTTAATTTCTACTGTAGGTCGCAGACGTACGGGTATAGAAATTCATCCTGCGGCAAAGATAGGTAAAAATCTTTTTATAGACCACGGTATGGGCGTTGTTATAGGCGAAACGGCAGTAGTCGGTAATAACTGTACAATTTACCAAGGCGTAACTCTCGGAGGAACGGGCAAGGAACACAACAAACGCCATCCGACTTTGGGAGATAACGTTATCGTGGGCGCAGGCGCAAAAGTTTTGGGAAACATAACAATAGGCAATAACGTCAAAATCGGCGCAAATTCCGTTGTATTAAAGGACGTTCCGGATAACTGTACGGTAGTAGGAGTAGGCAGAATTATCTACTCTGACGACAACAAGCAGTTTTCTGTAAGCGGCTGCGAAGGTTGCGACGGACAAATCGGTTGCTGTAAAATGAGTTAAACGACAATTATTACTTTTTCAGTTTGTTTTAGGCAATACGATATATAATTGTTTTACAAAAGATATACTAAGTTGCATTATCAGAGGTTGTATATGAAAATTAAAATTTGTGCTGACAGTACTTGCGATTTATCACGCGAGCATATAGAAAAAAATAATATCGGCATTATGCCGTTGCACGTTGCTTTGGGCACGGACGACCGTTTGGACGGCGTTACTATTGCTCCTGAGGATATTTACAAATATTATTCTACGGAAAAGAAATTACCGCGTTCGGGCGCGCGCAGTGCGGAAGAGTACAAGGAATTTTTTCAATCGTTTTTAAATGACGGTTACGATGCGGTAGTGCATTACGACATTTCGTCCGATATGTCCAGTTCGTACGATAACGCTTGCGTTGCGGCAAACGAACTTAAAAATGTTTATGTTGTAGACAGCCGCAACCTTTCGACGGGTACAGGATTGTTGGTGCTTGACGCTTGCGATATGGTCAATCAAGGCAAAACAGCACAAGAAATCTACGAACGCTCTAAGTCGAGAGTAGGCGCTGTACGCGCATCATTTATTATTGATAAATTGGAATTTTTGTACAAAGGCGGCCGTTGTTCATCGTTAGCGTATCTAGGAGCAAATCTTTTGCAAATTAAACCCGTTATCGAAGTTAAAGACGGACTTATGGGAATTGCTTCCAAACCTATGGGACGCTATATCCGCTGTGTGGAAAAATATGCCGCTTGGGTAAAGGATAACTGCACCAATGCAGACAAAACCCGTTGTTTCGTTACCCATACTAAAATGGATGCAGGAATCACCGAGCGGGTGATAGAAATTGTAAAATCGTGGGGTATATTTGATGAGATTTTAGAAACCACGGCAGGATGTACCATAACGACCCATTGCGGAGCGAATACCATAGGTATACTGTTTATTAACGATAACGGAGAGGTTAAATAGATTACCGTGTCTTTCACGGCTGTTGATTGCTTTAAAAACAGCCGCAAAAAATCTTACGGTAACAAAAATAGTAATTGTCAATTTAAAATTAGTATTTAAGTAAATATAGTTTAAAAAGTTATTCTGCAGACACTGCAAATTACCGTAAAATAAATTAACTAAGAAATACGTCCCGGCTATATAAATCTCCGGGACGTTGTTTGTTGCGGTGCATTTGATTAAAACTTAACAGTATTTCGACAGCATTCCTTAGGCATTAAGCCTTTATCTCGACTCACAGCCGTAAATTACTATCTATTAAACCGTATCACGCAATAAAGGAATATTTTGCGTGAAATTTTATTTGTATACGGTTTTTACGTTTATACCTTATTGTTGTATTAAAATATCTCATATAAGCACTTGTTTATTAGCAAGATTGTAATTTGTCTTACAAATAAATTGTCTTGCGGTTTTATGCTTCAGTATAGTGCTATGTCAAATTTTCGTTTAAACCGTTTTGTGTTTTTAGTGGTTAAAGTTTTTAACTACGACTTTTTCGAGAACGGCGACTATTGCGTACATAACTCCTGCAAGCGCGCACAGCACAATGGTGCAGGTCATAACAAGGTCTAATCTGAACACTTGCGAACCGTACACGAGCAAATACCCCAAGCCTTCTTTGGACGCAAGGTATTCGCCCATAATGGTGCCTATCCAACTCATACCCACGTTAATTTTGAGCGTAGCCATAAGAGTGGGAACGTTAGCCGGCGCAACGAGTTTTGTAAAAATCTGCAAACGGTTTGCTCCCATCGAGCGCAAAAGAAGCGCTTTTTCTTTGTCCGTTTCCGCAAAGCCGTTAAGGATCGTAATTGTTGTGATAACAACGGAAATAAGCACTGCCATAGTTATAATCGAGGCTTTGCCCGTGCCTACCCAAATTATAATTATCGGTCCCAGCGCAATTTTGGGCAAACTGTTTAAAACGACGACGTAAGGCTCGAATACGTCTTTCAAAAAGTTGTTCCACCACAAAATTACCGCAATTATATATCCCAGCGACGTACCGATTGCAAATCCTGCAAGCGTTTCAAGGGTAGATATGCCTGCGTGTTTCCACAGTGTTCCGCCTTGCGAAATTTCTATCAGCGTAAGCCATATTCGGCTGGGGCAACTCATAATAAATACGTCTATCCACTGAAGATGCGCGGCAAGTTCCCACAAAGCGAGAATAAACAGCAATACTCCGACTTGCGTAACGTGTACGAGAATTTTTTTTGTGCGCAGTTTTTTTAGATACAGCAAATGCTCCCGCGTAAATGTCTGTTTAGCGTTTTTCATTTTCATCTCCGTGTAAGTATTTGTGTAACAGTTCGAATTGAGGGGAAAAATCAGGCGACTGTCGGCGTTTTAACGGCGTTTCTATATCCGACATATTCGTTTCGTGTATTGTCAGCACGGTTGCAGGGCGTTTAGTCAAAACCACGACTTTATCCGCTAGCGAAATTGCTTCCGAAATGTCGTGCGTTACAAGTAACGCCGTTTTGTTTTCCTTTTTTATTATCGAATAAACGTCGTCGCAAACGTCTAACCGTGTTTGAAAGTCCAATGCGGAAAACGGTTCGTCAAGCAACAGCAGGTCGGGGTTTGTAGCCAAAGTGCGTATAAGGGCAACACGTTGGCGCATACCGCCCGAAAGTTCGCAGGGGTAGTGTTTTCTGAATTCCCACAAGCCGTATTTTTTCAGTAATTCGTTTGCGTATTCAACGTTTTCTTTGGTCTTTTTGTTTTGTATTTCAAGTCCGAGCGTGATATTTTTTTCTATTGTCCGCCATTCGAATAATTGGTCGCGTTGAAGCATATATCCTACGGCGTTGTCCGACTTTTGTTCAGTATCCGAGTTATTTTCTTTTCGGAAAATATTGCGAATGCGGGAAAAAACATTGCTCTTGCTTTGATTGTTTAAAGACTTTGTACCGTCAGAATGGTCCGCGCGGATTATTCTTCCGCTTGTAGGCTCGATTAAACCGCATACAAGCGACAAAATAGTTGTTTTTCCGCAGCCCGACGGTCCGATTATGGCAACAAATTCGCCTTCGTTTACTTCAAACGAAAGTTTCGATACTGCTGTCGTCTGTTGTGTCTTGGAGTAGAAAACTTTACTCACGTCGTCAAATTTCAATATGGTCATTTTATTTCTGCTCCTTATTAAACAAGCGTGTAACCGCGTTGTTTGTATTCTTGTAGTTCTTTGCAACAAAAATTGTTAATCACCGTTTGCAATATTAAAACCTAACATTGCGTGTACAGAAACAAGTAATGTGTATTTAACTTAAAATTCGCTAAACATTGTTCTGCCTTTAAGCGAAGACAATTTTTCTTGTCGACCTTACGCAACAAAAATTGTCGAGCCGCTGGTAAGCGATGACACATTTTTCTTGTCGACCTTACGCAACAAAAATTGTCGAGCCGCTGGTAAGCGATGACAATTTTTATTTTTTTACCGTGCCTATCTTGTTAGCAACCGTGTTGTCAACGATAACGTCGTAAGCAACTCTGCGACTCAATTCTCCCGCATTTTCCATAATATCCTGTATGCGTTCAAATGCGTCCTTGTCCGTTACTGGCGTAGTTGTCCATACGTCTGCATTTTGATAGTTTTGAATTGCGGTAGTCAATAGGTCTAATGACGTTCCGACAAAGTGCTTTTCTACCAATTTGGCAATTTCTTCGGCAGAATGGGTCAAGGCGTATTCAGTGCCTCTCCAAACGGCTCTTAAAAATTTTTCTACGTTTTCGGGGTGTTCTTTGATATATTTAGGAGTAGCCGTGTAGCAAGTGTAGGGTATCTCGCCCGAATCCATACCGATAGTTGACACAATATATCCTTTGCCTTCCTTTACCAACTGGCTTGCCGCAGGTTCGAACAGGGGAACTAGGTCTCCCGTGCCGCCCGTAAATGCAGGACCTAACGCGCCGAATTGAATGGAGTAGTCCATAGTGATATTTTGACCGTCAATGTAACCCTTGTTGTTTAAAACATATTGCAGTATCATTGCGGGCATACCGCCTTTTCTGCCCATAAGCACCGTTTGATTTTCAATGCCCGAGTAATCGAAATTCTTGTTTTCGGTGCGCGCGACCAAAAAACTGCCGTCGCGTTTTGTTAACTGACCGATTACTTTGGGGTAGTCTTTTTTGCCCTGTAAATAAACGTATATGTTGGCTTCGCATCCCATAAGACCTATGTCGGCTTCGTTGGTAAGCAGCGCAGTCATAACGTTATCCGCGCCGCTGCCGTTAGTAAGTTCGATTTTTAGTCCTTCTTCTTCAAAGTAACCCAAACTCATAGCCAAATATTGCGGCGTGTAAAATAAACTGTGCGTAACTTCGTTAAGTTTTATTACGTTGCCGTCATCATTGTCGCAAGCGGCAAAGCCGAATACGGATACTGTCAGCAATAATATGACGGCAATTAAAGTAATTGCAATTTTTTTCAATGTGTACCTCCGTTGTTTTTGTATATAGCATACTATGTTTTGCCGCAACAAAAATGTGATTGACGGCAGGCGTTATTGTTTAATTTGCTTGTCAATACAAAAAAAATATGCTAAAATCGGATTGTAAAAACATTTGAGGCAAAAGGCTGTTTTATTAAACCTTTAAAGAGAGCGGACCAGGGTGAGAATTCCGCAAGGCAATGTAAAACGGTGTAGTTTGCCGACGTTGGCAAGGCGAAACGGCGACGGTATACGTCGAAAGTAGTTTTGCTCGGGTTGTTCCGTTAAAAACATTGAGAGTTTTCTGCGTTATCGTTTGTTTGACCCGCGCATTATATTTAACAAGATAATGAATTCTTGTTTCTGCAAAGTCAGGATATGACGCGACGAGGAGTCGCACCCTCAGAGTCCGACTGCGACGGTAAACAAATTTGCTAGCACTAAGCGAAGCGGCTGCGTACAAATTCCGTCGCACGTTTGGTCGGAAAGAAAACTGAATTAAGGTGGTACAGCGAGACAATTCGCCCTTTAAAGGCGTTTGTCCCGTTTTTTTTATTGCTGCCTTTCGCAATAAATATTGTCAAACCGCTTTTTAGCAATGACAATTATTTCTAAAACGGACAATCGGACGGCAATGTTTTTATCGCTCATCGGTAAAAACGTCGGCAAAAATGCAAATAAAAGGTAAAACAATAAGGAGAAAATATAAAATGATTGACAAATCTTATCAGCCTAAACAGTTTGAAGGCAGTCTGTACAAGTGGTGGATGGAGCAAGGGTATTTTACCCCTAAGGCGGAAATAGGCAAACCGTATTTTTCTATGGTAACTCCGCCGCCTAATATTACCGGACAACTGCACTTGGGGCACGGTCTCGACAACGCAATACAGGATACACTTATACGTTTTAAACGTATGCAGGGGTTCAATACGCTGTGGCTTCCGGGAACAGACCACGCCAGTATTGCTACGGAAGTTAAAATTGTCGAGGCGTTAAAGAAAGAAGGTATAGATAAGCGCGACTTGGGGCGCGAAAAGTTTTTGGAGCGTGCATGGGCGTGGAAAGAAAAATACGGCGGACGAATTGTTGAGCAGTTAAAGTATTTGGGAAGCAGTTGCGACTGGTCGCGTTTGGCGTTTACTATGGACGAGCGTTGCAGTAAAGCGGTGCGCAAAGCCTTCGTTTCTATGTACAAAAAGAAACTTATTTATAGGGGCGACCGTATTATCAACTGGTGCCCCGTTTGTAAAACCGCGTTATCCGACGCCGAAGTAGAGTATTCCGAACAGGACGGCAGTTTTTGGCATTACGGTTACACAACGCCCGACGGCAAAACAACGGTAACGTTTGCAACAACCCGTCCGGAAACAATGCTCGGCGATACTGCCGTTGCGGTCAATCCCAACGACGAACGCTACAAGCATTTGGTGGGTAAAACGGTTATAGTGCCTTTTGTCAACCGCGAGATTCCCGTTATTGCCGACGAGTATGTCGATATGACGTTCGGTACCGGCGTTGTAAAAATAACCCCTGCGCACGACCCTAACGACTTTGAAGTCGGGCGCCGCCACAATCTTCCCGTTATCCGCGTGATGAACGACGACGGAACGATGAACGAAAATGCAGGCGAATTTGCAGGACTTGACCGTTATGAAGCGCGTAAGCAAATTGTTGCAAAACTCAAACAAATGGGTGTTTTGCAAAAAGTAGAGCCGCACAAACACAATGTGGGAAGTTGCTACCGTTGTCATACTACGGTTGAACCCATCGTTTCTAAACAATGGTTTGTCAAAATGCAACCGCTGGCAAAACCTGCCATTAAAGCAGTTAAAGACGGCGAAATCCGTTTCCATCCCGAACGTTTTGAAAAGACGTATTTTAACTGGTTGGAAAATATCCGCGATTGGTGCATTTCCCGTCAGTTGTGGTGGGGACACCGTATTCCCGTTTGGTACTGCGATGACTGCGGCGAGCAGATTTGCGAAGAAACCGACCCCGCGGTATGCCCGAAATGCGGAAGCAAACATATCCGCCGCGACGAAGACGTTTTGGACACTTGGTTTTCAAGCGCTTTGTGGCCGTTTTCTACTCTCGGTTTTTGCGAAAACAGCGACGATTACAAAGCGTTCTTCCCCACAAGCGTACTTTCCTGCGGCTACGACATAATTTTCTTCTGGGTGGCGCGTATGATTTTCAGTTCGCTGTACAACACGGGCAAAGTGCCGTTTAAAGACGTTCTAATGCACGGAATTGTCCGCGACGAACAGGGCAGGAAAATGAGCAAGTCGCTAGGCAACGGCGTTGATCCGGTAGAATTTATCGAACAATACGGGGCGGACACTTTGCGTTTTTCTTTGATAAACGGCGTGGCTAACGGTTCTGATATCCGTTTTTCTCAGGACAAAATAGACGGCACGCGCAATTTTATGAATAAGGTTTGGAATGCCAGCCGCTTTGTTTTGATGAATTGCGAGGGAAAAACGCTTGCGGATATTTCTCAAGTCAAACTCAGCCTTGCCGACAAATGGATACTTACAAAACTCAATCAAACGGTAAAACAAGTTACCGAACTTTTGGAAAAATTTGAACTCGGTATGGCAAGTCAGGCGCTGTATGACTTTGTGTGGAGCGAGTTTTGCGATTGGTATATCGAACTCGTCAAACCTGTTTTGTACGGTTCGGACGACACCGCGCGCCGCGATACTTTGTCGGTGCTTGTGTATACTCTCGACAAGATTTTAAAGCTCCTGCACCCGTTTGCGCCCTTTATAACAGAAGAGATATACCAAAGTCTGCCTGTTCACGGCGAAAGTATTATGGTATCTTCTTTCCCCGTGTACGACAAAAAGAACGATTATTTAAGCGACTGCAAGTTGGTAGAAGAGTTAAAGGAACTGATTGCAAAGGTTCGTAATATCCGTTCGGAATACGGCGTTGCGCCTGCAAAACGCATAAGGCTTTACATTACCGCAACGGACAAGCGCATAAAGGAATGCGATGCCTACATTGCCAAACTTTGCGGCGTTGACGAAGTAGTGTACGCTCAGGTAAGCAAGGATGAAAAAACAGTCAAGGCGGTAACTTCCGCCGCAACTTGCGAAGTGCCTCTCGGAGACTTGGTAGACAAGGATAAGGAAATCGAGCGTATCACTAAGGAGTTGGAAAACATTACAAGCGAGATTGCCCGCGCAAGCGGAAAACTCAACAATCAGGGCTTTATTGCCAAAGCTCCTGCAAACCTTGTGGAAGCAGAGAAAGCCAAACTGGAAAAATATAAAGAATTGAAAAACCAACTCGAAACGCGCCTGTCGGAATTGCGCTGAAAATTATAATGCAAGGCAATAGGCGATGTGTATTGTTAATCGTACAAAGCAGAAAGTTAGTAAGGTAAAAAATGAGCGGATATAAAAAGTTGCACTCGATAAAGAAAATATTGTTATGTGTACTGTGTATTTTAACGGTAGTGTTTTTTGCGTGCATAAATTTTATGACGTGTGCCTTTGCGGATGACGGTACGGATATTTACGGTAAATTGGATAATTACCTGCGTACTGTTTTTCAAAATGCGCATTTTCCTGCAATGTCGGTTACGGTAGTAGACAGTAATAAAACGCTGTATTCAAGTACTTACGGAAGTTGTCAAAGCAGTAACACGCCCTTTTTGCTAGGTTCGGTAAGCAAATCCTTTACTGCGCTTAGCGTAATGCAACTTGTCGAACAGGGTAAAATCGACTTAAACGCAAATTTGTCCGAGTATATTCCTAACGCGACGGACGGAGACAGAATAACCGTTTTACAACTGCTCAACCATACAAGCGGACTGGGCGAGCACCAAAACTTATATAATTACAAAATTGTCGGAAAACAGGGAGAGCATATTTACGCAAACGTAAATTATTCTCTGTTGGGAAAAATTGTCGAAGCGGTTAGCGGTGCAACTTACGGAGAATATGTAAGGGAACATATTTTTGAACCTATCGGTATGACTGACTCTTACGCGGATTTAAAAACGGCGGAAGAAAACGGTCTTATGTACGGATACGAAAACTGGTTCGGTTTTAACGTAAAAACCGAGCACAAGTATCCGCAATCGGATAAGGCGTGGATAACCGTGCCCGCAGGTTATCTCTCTGCGTCAACTGCCGATTTAGGCAAGTATCTGCAAATGTACTTAAACGGCGGTAACGGTGTAATTTCCGCCGAAAGCATTAACTTGATGTTCTATAGCAACGTAGCGGTGGAAGCAGATATTCCGTACAAATACGGAATGGGCTGGACTCTTATAAACGAGCCGCTTAAAGAGCCTGCTCTCCGTCATAGCGGACTTTTAGAAACGGGTATGTCGGTAGTTTATATTTTGCCGCAAAGCGGAATAGGTATTGCTATTGCAATAAATACCAACGATTATTTTGTAGGCAAGGATATGTTCGACCGCATTGACTGGGGCGTTGCTCTTATGCTTATGGGAGACGAAACAAATTTAATAGGAACAAACGAGTACGCGTTAAGACACCTGATGTACGACCTTGCGTATTTTGCAGTTTTCGCAATTTCTATATTGCCTCTTTGCCTTATTGCAATTTACAAAAAGCGTCTTTTAAAAGGTAAATTTTGGGTAAAAATACTTTTGCTTATCCTATTGCATTTATTGTTGCCTGTGTTTATTTTACTATTGCCGCAAATCTTTTTTGCCACGCCTTTGTGGGTAGCGCAGGCTTTTGTTCCCGATATGTTCGCCGTTATTATAGCGTCTTCTGTTTTGTTGTTTTCTGGCGGAATTGTTAAAGCAGTGTTACTCTTGCGAGCAAAATTAACAGCGGGTAATTCTTGTGCCTGTTAATATCTGCGCGGACAATGCGGTAGTGTCAACTAAGTTTTAGTAACGCAAGCAAAAAATATTAAACGGACCGATAGTATTAGGTATCAGATTGCTATCGGTCTTTTTATGTTAAAAATGCAATTGAAAATGTTGATATTGTCGATTTTTACAGAAATTTAAACTACTATGTCAAACATAATATATTAAAAACCGCTTATTTTGGGCGGTTTTATCGCAAATTTTGTATTTTCACCTATGCTTTGACGGCGAAGTAACATTTTTCCGTCAGTTGCTTTTAAAGGTAATTCGCCGTCAAAAGCCTAGGCTTAACAGTAGAGCGTCGTTAATTTGCTGCATCATTTCAGGAGTAAGTTCGCCTATTTTTTCTTTTATACGACTTTTGTCAATTGTTCTTATTTGTTCTAACAGCACAACAGAATCCTTGGGTAGCGGCGAGTGTTCTTTGGACAATTCTATATGCGTGGGTAACTTTGCTTTGGTTAGTTTCGATGTGGTTGCGGCGGCAATTATTGTAGGACTGTATTTGTTGCCTACGTCGTTTTGCAATACTACGATAGGACGAATACCGCCTTGTTCGCTGCCGACAACGGGATTTAAATCTGCGTAATATATTTCTCCGCGTTTTATCATTGTTTTCGCTTCCTTCTTTTAGCCGCGATAACTTTTCCTGTATGTCAACAAATAACTTCCGTTCTATTTGTAGACTATGTATTTTTACGTCAAAAAGTTCTCACGCTTATGCCGTTATTATTGACTTGATTTGTAAATTTCAAACGCGCTGTAATTGGATTTTGAAATTCCTTTTCGATTTTGCGGAAGACGGTTGTTTTTCACTGTTTTTTTGATTATGCAAAACCGTCATATTTACTGCTTTTTCGGAATCTTTTTATCGTAAAACAAAAATTGTCTGCTTATCGTTTTTTCCAAAAAGGTTTAGTTGCGCTTAGTTATTTATTTTGCAAATCGAAAATTATATATTAAAAAAAATCTTACAAGACAAGTGTAAGGTAAGTCAAAATCGAATGTCATATAAACACGGCGGCAGAGTAACAAAAAAAGAAGACGGTTGTTTGCACTCGGCAGGCAAATGCTCTATGTAGTTATCGGCGCAAACTAACGGCGCTTACGATTTAATGTCGTAAAGTAATTTTTGCAAAAATTTAATGTATTGTCAATTTACGGCTTGTTAAATATTTTCTTCTTAGTATTAACAATTTATTTCTTAATTGCTATTTACAAATTACGGCAAAAAACGCCTTAATTATTAAGCGTTTTGTTTTATTCTTCTTTACCGTGCTACCGTTTTTTAACCTAATATGTAAGCGAATTATTGACACTCTTAGTTAAAGATAGTAAAATATTATATTATATTTTAACACAAGAAGGTGCAACGTTTGATAAACTTACTGTGCGACTTTGTTTTCGGCAACAAAAACTTCGGTTTAAACGTCGAAGCAACACACCCGTATTTCAGCTTGTTCGGATTGGAAATCTATCTTTATGCGATAGTAATCGTTACGGGTATGTGTCTGGCTATACTTATTGCCGGATTGTATTTTAAAAAACGCGGATACGATCCGTATGACATTACAATTTACGCATTTGCGGTCATTCCCATAGGCGTTTTGGGCGCAAGAGCGTACGTTTACATTTTTCCGTGGAGCGGACAAACTGCCGATTGGTCAACTTACTTCGATTTCAGAAGCGGCGGCTTAGGCATTTACGGCGGCGTAATTTTGGGATATCTTGCCGCGCTCGTCTGCGCCAAGATAAAAAAGCAAGACTTCCGCATTGTTGCTGACGCCATTATGCCGGGGCTGTTCCTTGCGCAGAGTTTAGGACGGTGGGGAAACTTTTTCAATCAGGAAGCATACGGCAATTTGATTACCAACGACTATAACGCTCTTCCCAACTTTTTCGAATGGATAAACCATAGCCGCAGACACGGTTTTAACGGTTATGCGGTTTGGATAGGAAACGATATAAGCGGCGGTTGGTATCAGGCGACTTTCTTTTACGAAAGCGTCTGTACTCTCATAGGGTTCATTATCTGCGTTGCAGTACTCACAAGAAGCAAGCACTACAAACTCGGATGGTGCGCCGCTTTTTACGGAATTTACTACGGTATCGTACGTCTTGTTATAGAGGGATTCCGTACCGACAGTTTGTATCTGTATATCGGCACAATGGAAACGGATATAAAAATTTCTCAGCTTGTATCGGTATTTGCCATTCTGTTCGGCGTTATGACGTTGACTAAAATTTACCGTAAAGAACTTCACGCGTTATACAAAAAAATGTTTAAAAACGACTATGACGAAATGTCTAAATCGCGCTGGATATTGCTTGCAATTTCCGTTGTCTCATTGGGAGTCGGTATAACTATGTTTGTTTTGGGCGGCGAATCCAAGTTTATTTCAGGCGCGGTACTCACAGCCGTTGCAGTTTACTCTGCATTAGGCGTTTGGTCATTATTTGACAGAATGAAACTGTATTGCAAGGATTGCAAAGAGTGCGGCGTTCCCGTTGAGCAGTGGCAAACTCCGCACGAAAAACTGCTTGTGCAAGTTGTCTGCTACGCGGTAATAATGGGGTTACTGTTTGCGTTCGGGCTGTTTTCACTTATAAATTGGGGCATAATTTCAAAAATTCCCAACGGAACGGTGTTGTTTGTCGTTTGTATGGCGTGCATTGCGGCGCTTGCAATCTGGAAGTTTGTTCCGTCGTTAAAACAGTTTTTAGCAACTCCCGAAACGAAAGGCAGCGGCAATGCAAATTGTCAATGCGGAACAAATTACCCGTTCAAGTTAAACAAATTTTTGCTGTTTGTTTTTCCGCCTAAGGTATATTTAGATTACGGCGTAGAAAATTTGAAACCCTATGTCGATCCCGATGCGGACAAAAAAGCCGCAAAGAAGAAAGCCAAAGCGGAAGCGCGCGCAAACAAAAAGGCGGAGAATAACGCGCAAGACACTAACGAAGAAGAATAAAAAAACTTATTTGTAACAATGTTTGCAGAAAGCCGTTTGACTGATTGGCTAAAACAGTCGAAACGGATGACGTTGACGGCGGTGAAACTGTAATTCATTTGCTTTAGCCCGTCTAATTTAAAGCGGCGTTAACGGGTGTTGGTAGTAAGGCATTGTTAAATACAAATTTGTTTTGTTAAATATTTACTAATTTGCTTATACGGTAATGTATAAGGAGGCAATTGTATGAGAAATTTAACTCTTTTAACCGATTTTTACGAATTGACGATGATGTACGGATACTTTCTTCAAAATAAGCAGGACGAAATTGCAACGTTCGACTTGTTTTTCCGTCCGTACGAAGAAAGCAATTTCTGCATAGCCGCAGGACTCGAACAGGCTGTGGACTATCTTGAAAACCTGCGCTTTACAGATGACGATATAGAATATCTGAGAAGTACCAAGTCTTTTAACGAAGATTTTCTTCGCTTTCTCAAAAAGTTTAAATTTACGGGAAGCGTCCGCGCTTTGCCCGAAGGAACGGTAGTGTTCCCGTACGAACCGCTGATGATTGTAACCGCGCCTATTTGTCAGGCTCAGCTTGTAGAGGCGGCGTTACTCAATATCATCAATTTCCAAACGCTTATTGCAACCAAGGCGCGCCGTATTACTCACGCGGCAAGTCCTGCAGGAGTGCTAGAATTCGGCTTACGCCGCGCCCAAGCGCCCGACGCGTCTATTTACGGGGCGAGAGCGGCGGTTATCGGCGGCTGTACTTCTACAAGCAACGTTTTGTGCTGTCAAATGTTCGGTATGCCGCCCAAAGGCACTCACGCGCACAGTTGGGTAATGTCATTTCCTACCGAACTGGACGCGTTTATGGCTTATGCCGATACCTATCCCGACGGTTGCTTACTGCTTGTAGATACTTACGATACGTTAAACAGCGGCGTGCCCAACGCAATAAAAGTTTTTGATTATTTAAAGGCAAACGGACACAAGCCCTTGGGTATAAGGCTAGACTCTGGCGACCTTGCATATCTCTCTAAGGAAGCGAGAAAAATGCTGGATAAAGCAGGACATTCCGATTGCAGTATTTTTGCAAGTTCCGATATAGACGAATACGTCTTGCAGGCTTTAAAAGAGCAGGGCGCAAAAATAAACACTTACGGCGTCGGCACAAAAATGATAACGAGCCACAATACCCCAAGCCTCGGCGGAGTTTATAAACTGGCAAATTTGACGGTAGACGGCGTAGACTACCCCAAAATGAAAATATCCGATAATCCCGTCAAAATGACTAATCCGGCGGTAAAAACTGTATACAGACTTTTTGATAAGGATACCGACAAAGCAATAGCCGACTTAATTTGCTTAAAGGACGAACAAATAGACCCTTCAAAGCCGCTTACCATTACTCATCCCGTTGAACGTTGGAAGAGCAAAGTGGTAACAAACTTTTACGTTAAGGAACTTTATATCGACGTAATTTGTAACGGCAAGGTAGTGTACGATAAGAAAAACGTTTACGAATTACAGCAGGATTGCAAAAACAGTCTTGACGGCTTTTGGGATGAGTACAAGCGTTTGGCGCAGCCGCATCAGTACAAAGTGGACTTGTCGGACAAACTGTACGAATTGAAACAGCAACTCATAATAGCAGAGAAAAAGGGCGTAAACAATGAAATTTAAGCGTGTGTTCCGCGGCTACGATATAGACGAAGTCGAGCGTTATATTTCCGAAACCGCCGATAATGAAAAGAAAATACGGCTTGCCCAACGCGAACGCATAGACGAATTGTCTGACGAAAACTACGCTTTGCGGCAGGAACTTAACAGGTACAAGGCGGACGAACAGGCAATATCCGAGTCGCTAGTTGCCTCGCGTAATTTCGCGCAGGAAGTGCAGCTTAATGCGGAAGAATATGCCGACAAGGTTCTGGTACAGGCAAAAAAGTTCTATGCCACTTGGCAGGCGTATTCGCAAACGTTGGTATCTACATTAACGCCGGAAGAACTCAAATCTTTTAACGACTTGCAAAAGCGGTTGGAAAAAGTGATAAACGGTTACAGAAAGGAACGCGAAACCGAGTCAGATGACAATGTAGCGAGCGTGTCGAATAGCGGTGCGGCCGCAACTGTTTCAAAAGAACAAGCCGCTGAGTCTCTCGAACCCGAACGGGAATCGGGCGGGAATACGGCAGAAGACGGGAGTAAGCAACGCTCTATGCACAATCCTATCGCCAAGGTGGAAAACGCGGCGGAAGCCGTGATAGATTTGCGTGAATTGACGCGCACCGAACAAACGCTGGAAGAACTTTGCGCCGATTTAGGACTGATAGGCAAGGGCTAAGAGCGTATACAAATTTGTTTAAATTTGACGCCTTAACGGAAATTTGCCGCACGTTTTATTCCGCGGTAAAATGCGGAGTAGCGTATTGTTTTACGGTTATTTTTATGCTTCCGCATAATCAAAGTCTTAAAGTGCTAAAAAACTCAAACAGTATGAAAATATATGTATGAGCGGTAATACTAACGAAAACGGGGCAGATTACCTAATAAAAACAAGGAAAATATGATACTATGTGGGACATAGTACTTGATTCGCTCATAGACAGTGCCAAAGCCGCGCCGTTTTTGCTTGCGATATATCTTTTAATAGAGTTTTTGGAAAGTAACGGAAAAGCCAAAAACAAGACGATACGCCTTTTAAACGGTAAGGCGGCGCCGCTTGTTGCGGGCGGAATAGGCATTATCCCTCAATGCGGATTTTCCGTTATGGCAACCGACCTTTACTGTCAAAATTATTTAAAAACAGGTACCCTGATTGCCTTTTTTATAGCAACGAGCGACGAGGCTCTTCCGATACTTCTGACCGACAAGGATACCGTCGGCATAGTGTGGATAGTACTGCTTGTAAAGATTGTTTACGCAATAATTTTGGGTTACCTTATCAATTTACTGGATAAGCGCAATCTTTATAAACTGAATGACGCGGACAGTATAGTTACGGTAAAGGATAGCAACAAACCTCACGACCACAGCCACGAAGAAGAGCACTTCGAAAACGACGGCGAAACGACGGTGCATTTAAGCGACGGGTGCTGTCATCACGAAATGAAAGAGGACGGTAAAAAAACCTTTTGGAGTTTTGTCAAACATCCGCTTTTGCACACTCTGAAAATTTTTGTTTACATATTTGTAGTCAATGCTATTTTCGGTTTGCTTATGTACTATTTCAGCGAGCCTATAAAAGACGCGACTGCGACAATGGGCGTTTTTCAAAGTTTTGTAACCGCCGCCCTAGGGCTTGTTCCCAACTGCGCAAGCAGTGTCGTAATTGCAGGAATGTACGGAGAAGGAATAATAACCTTGTCCGCCTGTCTTGCGGGATTAGTTTCTAACAGCGGTATTGCGCTTGCCGTTCTTTGTAAGGACCGCAAGCACTGGCGCAGAAATTTGCTTATTATTGCAATTATGTATTTGTCGGGCGTGGTTTTGGGAATATGCGCCTATTTTGTCGAAACGGCAATTTGACGTTTGCAAACAAGGAGAGTTTTATGAAAATTTTAGTTGCTACGGATATTCACGGCTCGGCATATTGGGCGGAGCAGATTGTCGACAAGTTTAATCAAAGCAAGGCAGACTGTCTCGTATTGCTGGGAGATATCTACAATCACGGACCGCGCAATCCCTTCCCTAAAGACTATGCGCCGGCTAAGGTTGCCGAAATTCTGAACGGTATCGGAAGCAAAGTAATCTCGGTTAAAGGTAATTGCGATTCCGAAGTGGACCAAATGATTAGCGGTTTTCCGTTTGTAAGCGACGAAGTGATTTTTACGGAAAAACGCCGCCTGTACTTTACGCACGGGCATATTTTTAACAAAACTAATTTACCTATGGTTTCTTGCGGAGACGTGGTGCTGTACGGGCATTTTCACATTAGCGAAATTGTCGACGTTGACGGCGTAACTTGCGTTAATGTAGGGAGTTGCTCATTGCCTAAAGACGGCAAGAACGCTTACTGTTTGATAGACAGTAATGCCGTAACCGTTTTTGATTTTGACGGAAACGCAATAGTCCAAAAACGTTTTGACGATTAAATTTTCTTAGGCGCAGTGCGTGCGTAATTTGAATGATGCTTTATGACTAAAAAAGAAAACGCTTTTACAAATACAAGATATGCAATAGCGACAAGAGATGTTGATTTGACGTCGTTGATTATATCTGGCGCGTTAATATGCGCTATGATTGTGTGGGCGTGCTTAACGGACGACAAGCGCTATCTTTTTGTATCGTTACTATTCCTGTTTGTCGGCGTTGTCGGTTTTGCCGTGCTTTTGTATAGGTATGTTACCGAACCTAAAGTTGCAGTGCAGGCGGACGTTGACGGCATATATTTGTGCTACCGTAAAGGTAAGGAAGCGTTTATAAACTATAACGATATAGTCGATATCGCTAACGTAGGAATAAGAAATAAATACGGTATACTGGTAATTTATACGCAAACGGATAATTATAAATCTAACAAAACAAAAGAACTAGGCGATGTATTGCTCCGCCGCGTACGGCAATTGATAGCGGCAGAAAATAAGGAAGATTTTTTGATTAAATTACAGCAAAACGGTATCAGGTAATTTTTCTGTTTCAAAAGACTTGTTGTATTTTTTACTCTTATAAACTTCTTATTTTAAGTATGCTTAATTGTAAAATGCGGTTATTTTTTATTTAATATTTTTTATCTGTTATAAGTAACTAAACAAAATTTTGTCTTGCTCGGTTCGTTCGACAAACATTTAAAATACGTTGAGTAAATCTGTTTTTTTGTCAATATTTATTTTCTGTTTTTACTGATATTTAAAGTAATTTAATACGATAAAAATAATGGTTTGCGCGTAACTGAGACCCGCCGGTTTTTGTTGCAAGGTTAATATACAAAAACCGCATAACACAATTTGTTATTGTTATGCGGTTGCTTAGTATTAGCGTTTAACGCCCGTATTTTTGCCATATTCGGTTAAATTGTATTTTTAAGGATATACACGATTGTCAAAAACGTCTGTTTCTAGGCTTTTTCTGCCTGTAATTTTTGGGGTTTGTATACGGTCAGATTATTCTCTTGTAATCTGTCAATAAACGCTAATGACGTGCCGCGTTTTGTCAGTTGCTCGGTGTATCTTGACGTTAAAGCAAGGTAAATGCAGTAAATTGCAGGCAATCCCAAATTCGTTTCTACAAGGGAGTTGGTTATCAGCGTCATAATTTTTGTAAACGGTTCAAATTCCGCGCTGCGTATTCCGCCGACAAGCAAACCGACTTCCCAACCGAGTTGAGCCAACACGCCCAAAGTAAACAGCCATACTATATTAAACTTTTTGGCTTTTTCTTTTTGCGTAAAATTGTAAATAATAATGCCAACATAACTTACTATCATAATCAACGCCATATATCCGTGATACGAGCCGGTAGTGCGTTGGATTTTGATAGGAGTCATATCTCCGCCGAAGGTTGCGCTTATCATCGGACAGCATATCCACCATATCCATATAAGAGCTGTAAATTCTCTAAAATACTTGTCTTTATTCAACCATATCCAAATAAGAGCAAAGTTTGTTATGCCGTAACTCATCGACATCCACAAAAGCACCCAAAACAAATTCCCGTTTTCTATCGAGCGCGTGCCTAACAAAAGATGAAAAATGCCGTAGTCTACAATCATATAGAGTATGCCGCCGAATACGGCAAATAAGGTTGTCAGATAACGCTTTTTTACAATAAGCGCAACTAAAAGACCGACAATAAAAATGGAGTCCAAAATAATATACAGCGGACTGAACACCCGTTGCGCTATAATTTCCGTCGAAAGTAAATTCAGCATAAGTTCCTCCGTTCGCCGCAGTCTGTTGTACTTTTAGATTTAACATTTTGTGTTTTAGAAAAGTATTGAAAAGTTCAAAATTTGCGGTTTGATAATACTAGTGTAACATAAACAAACGGGCTTGCCAATGCCAGAACGACAATTTATTGCAAAATTCGACAAATCGGTAGTAATGCAAAGTAATTTTGAAAGCAGGTTATTTTAGTTGAAATTTTATTTAATGATTATTTTTGTAGTTGGTTTGCGCCCTTACAGTGTCAATCGGCTTTGTCAACAGTTGTCGCGCAACAGAGGTTTTAATGGTACTTTGTAAAGCGCATAGGCAGTAAAACAGGGACGAAACAAATTTCGTCCCTGTTTGAAAAATAATATTTTTGTTTACAATATAGTTTTACTAAACCTCCGCAAAGTCAGGGCGTGTACCTGACCTTTGCGCCCAAACGGGGATGTCGGGGTTGTACGCCCGACGAAAGTCAGGATATGACGCGACGAGGAGTCGCAACCTAAAAGTCCGACTGCGACGGTAAACAAATTTGCTAGCACTAAGCGAAGCGGCTGCGTTAGTTCCGTCGTGGTTGAAGCCTGTACGCCTACGCCACGCATCTCACGCGTTCTTGACGCATTGCGTCATTCTAGCGTACCTTCTAAGTACGCCCTCATTCCGCAATAACGCCAATTCCACGCAATCTGCGAACCGTAAGGCATTACATTATCAACCACTCCGAAACTTTCCGTCGCACGTTTGGTCGGATTAGTACATTTCGTTAGGATTAGGAGCGGCTTGCGGAGCAGGCGGTTCGGGGATGTCGCAAACAATGCTCTCGGTTGTAAGCAGTGTACCTGCAACGCTTGCCGCATTTTGCAATGCCGAACGCGTAACTTTTGTAGGGTCGAGTATACCCTTGTCAATCATATTGCCGTATGTGCCTGTCAGTGCGTCATAGCCGTAGTTTTGCGTTTTGCTGGCAAGTACTTTTTCTACGATAACTCCGCCGTTGACTCCTGCGTTTTCGGCAATTTGCTTAATGGGCGCTTCGAGTGCCTTGCGCACAATTTGCGCGCCTGTTTTTTCGTCTCCGTTAAGAGTTTTTACGAGTCTGTCCACTTCGGGGATAGCGGCAAGCAGTGCAACTCCGCCGCCGGCAACAATACCTTCTTCAACAGCCGCGCGCGTGGCGTTTAATGCGTCTTCGATACGCATTTTGCGTTCTTTCATTTCTACTTCGGTTGCCGCGCCTACGGAAATTTGCGCAACTCCGCCCGCAAGTTTTGCCAAACGTTCCTGATATTTTTCCTTGTCGTAATCGCTTGTCGTTTCTGCAAGTTGGTGTTTGATTTGGGCAACTCTTTGTGCAATAGCGGCAGGTTCGCCTGCGCCTTGAACAATAATGGTGTTATCCTTGTCGACTTTAACTTGTTTTGCTCTGCCAAGCAGATCCATTGTTGCGGTTTTAAGTTCCAAACCCAATTCTTCGGATATTACGGTTCCGCCCGTAAGTATTGCAATATCTTGCAGCATTTCTTTACGTCTGTCGCCGAATCCGGGGGCTTTAACTGCCACGCAAACAAAACTTCCGCGCAACTTGTTTAAAATCAAAGTTGTCAGTGCCTCGCCTTCTACGTCTTCGGCAATAATAAGCAATTGCGCGCCCGTTTTAACAACTTCCTGCAAAATGGGCAGCAAGTCTTGTATAGAAGATATTTTCTTGTCAGTAATTAGAATGTAAGGATTTTCAAGGTCTGCAACCATCTTGTCAAGGTCGGTTGCCATATAGGGGCTTGCATATCCGCGGTCGAATTGCATACCCTCAACAACGTTAAGTTCCGTGCGCATTGTTTTGCTTTCTTCAACGGTTATAACGCCGTCGTTGCCGACTTTTTCCATAGCGTCGGAAATAAGTTGTCCGATCGTTTCGTCCGCGGCAGAAATAGAAGCGACTTGTGCAATGGACTGCTTGCCTTGTACGGGTGTAGAAATCTTTTTGAGTTTTTCCACGCAGGTTTCAACGGCTTTGTCTATTCCTTTACGCAATATAATGGGATTTGCTCCTGCGGCAACGTTTTTGTTGCCTTCGCGGATTATTGCCTGCGCCAAAACAGCCGCCGTGGTAGTGCCGTCGCCTACTATGTCGTTTGTCTTTGTGGACGCTTCCTTTATGATTTGCGCTCCGACGTTTTCAAACGGGTCTTTGAGTTCGATTTCTTTTGCAATGGTAACGCCGTCGTTTATAATTAACGGACTACCGTATTTTTTTTCAAGTATAACGTTGCGTCCTTTGGGACCGAGTGTTATTTTTACCGTGTCGGCAAGTTGGTTAACTCCGTTTTCAAGTAATTTTCTTGCCTCTTCTCCGTATTTAAGTTGTTTAGCCATTGTATTCTGCCTCCTATTCTACAATTGCGAGTATATCGCTCTGTTTTATAACGGTAACTTCTTCGCCGTCAATTTTAAACGAACTTCCGGCATACTTGCTGTAAAGCACTTTGTCGCCTACGTTTACTACCATTTTAACTTCTTTGCCGTCTATCATTCCGCCTTCGCCTACGGCTACGACGATAGCAATTTCCTGTTTTTCCTTTGCTGCCGACGGTAAGAAAATTCCGCCAACCGATTGTTCGGCTTCTTCGGGACTTTTAACTACAACTTTATCAAAAAGCGGTTTAAGTTTCATAATTTTAATGCCTCCAAAACTATTTTTATCCATTTTTTAGCACTCTAAACACAAGACTGCTAAATTTTATATCTATATTATACAACGCTTTTGCAAAATGTCAACATAATTTTTTGTATTTTTGCAACAATTTATGTCGGTAGTGAGTAAAAAGTAAATGAGTGCTTGCGATTGCTTTCAATTA
>Ga0137307_101220_pt1 | contig 24438 bp, 20 predicted proteins | sample NAcewD2O_March_2_FD_97180 | JGI IMG/M metagenome (GOLD analysis project Ga0137307, IMG submission 97180) | Mouse cecal microbial communities from Vienna, Austria - N-Acetylglucosamine amended D2O_March | ecosystem: Host-associated > Mammals > Digestive system > Large intestine > Cecum | place... | reverse complement strand
TAATCTGACGTTGAAGACCGGGGCTATGGAGTCTGTCAAGAGAATGCTGGCGGGTGTTTCCAGAGACAGGCGTGTTCTGGCTTTGATTATCGGATGGGGGTTTGGCAATTTCATGGAAGGAATGGCCGGATTCGGAACAGCAGTTGCAATTCCCGCGTCCATGCTGACAGCCATCGGCCTTGATCCCATGAGCGCAGTTCTGAGCTGCCTGGTGGTAAATTCCACCCCTACCGCATTCGGCTCCGTAGGAGTTCCCACGGTGACGCTGGCAACGGTAACGGGCACGGATTTGCTTTCACTGGCAGGCAGCATTGTAAATATACAGTTTATTCTGACTTTTATATCTCCGTTTTTGATGGTCTGCATTTGCGGAAAAGGGATAAAGGCGTTAAAGGGTATGATTCCCACTACGCTGGTTGCGGCCTTATCCTTTACCGTACCATGGTTTTTAACCGCACATTTTATCGGGCCGGAACTTCCTGATATTATCGGCTCCATCTGCTCCATGGGATGTATCATCGGAGCAGCCAGAATTTTTAACCGGGAGCCGGAGGAAGCATACGCCATTCAGATTTCCGAAACAGCAGGGGAGAAAACTTCCATGGGAGTGGCGGAAGGGCTGAAAGCCTGGAGTTCCTTTCTTCTGATTTTCCTGTTTCTGATGGTAACTTCCACCTTATGTCCGCCTGTACATAATGCCATTGCCGGAATTAAGAGCACCCTTGTGGTGTATGCCGGGGAAGGCGGGAATGCCCTCAGCTTCAGCTGGATTAACACACCTGGGGTTATGATATTCCTGGCAGCCATCATCGGAGGGGCCATACAGGGAGCCGGTGCGAAAGATATAGCGGATGTTTTTCTGGAAACGCTGAAAAAATACTGGAAGACCATACTTACCATCTGTGCTGTAATGGCCACTGCGAAAATTATGAGTTACAGCGGAATGATTTCTGATATAGCGAAATTTTTAGTAGCTGTTACCGGTTCTTTCTATCCGCTGATAGCGCCGCTGATTGGAGCGCTGGGCGCATTTGTAACAGGTTCCGGAACTTCCACCTGCGTGCTGTTCGGCGGGCTCCAGAGCGAGACAGCCGCAGCCCTTGATTTGAATCCCACCTGGATGGCGGCGGCGAATGTGATGGGAGCCGGAATCGGCAAGATGATATGTCCCCAGGGAATTGCCATCGGTGCGGGAGCCATCGGGCAGCCAGGCTCGGAAAGTAAGATTTTAAGTAAAGTTTTTAAATATTTTATATTGTTTGTAGTTCTGGCAGGCATCATCTGTTATGCCGGGTCCCTGATGGGATTTTAATGGAACTTTGATGGAAAAGAAAGCAAACAGGTTTCTGAATACAGCAGGAAAAATAAATGTTCAAGGAGGTAGCAACATGTACAACAAACTGACACCTGAAATTGTGGAGCAGCTGAAAGCAGTCACGGATTATGTTTTCCAGGGAGAAGACATCAATCCGGATTATGCGAAAGATGAGATGCCGATTTACGGAACTCATATGCCGGATGTGGCAGTTCAGCCCCGTTCCACGGAAGAAGTAGCAGGAATTATGAAAATCTGTTATGAGAACAACATCCCTGTAACGCCCAGAGGAGCAGGTACCGGACTTGCAGGAGGAGCGGTGCCTCTGTATGGAGGCGTGCTCATGGACATTTCCAAAATGAATAAGATTAAATCTTATGACATGGAGAATTTTGTGGTGGAAATCGAAGCAGGGGTACTGTTAAACGACCTTGCGGAAGACTGCCAGAGCCAGGGAATGCTGTATCCCCCGGACCCCGGAGAGAAATTTGCATGTGTGGGCGGAAATGTGGCAACCAATGCGGGAGGTATGCGTGCGGTGAAATACGGAGCAACCCGTGATTATGTGCGGGCTATGACCGTTGTACTTCCCACAGGTGAAATTACCCGTCTGGGAGCAACCGTATCCAAAACATCTTCCGGATACTCTCTGCTGAATCTGATGATTGGCTCCGAAGGAACCCTTGGCATTATTACGGAACTGACCTTAAAGATTATACCTGCGCCGAAGGCGGCGGCTTCCCTGATTATCCCATTTGAAGACCTGCATTCTGCCCTTGCAACGGTTCCGAAATTTAAGATGGCCCATATGGACCCGCAGGCCATTGAGTTTATGGAGCGTGAAATTGTGCTGGCTTCCGAGCGTTATATTGGAAAATCCGTATTTCCCCAGGAGCTGGACGGAACGGAAATCGGCGCATACCTGCTGGTGACACTGGATGGAAATTCAGAGGAAGAAGTGGACGCGCTGGTAGAGCAGGCCGCAGAGCTGGTACTGGAAGAGGGAGCCATCGACGTGCTGGTGGCAGATACTCCATCCAAGATGAAAGACGCATGGGCTGCACGTTCTTCTTTCCTGGAAGCAATTATGGAAGAAACAAAGCTGCTGGATGAGTGCGACGTGGTGGTTCCGGTAAACAAAATTGCCGATTACCTGGAATTTGTCAATAAAACAGGGAAAGACTGCGGACTGACCATTAAGTCTTTTGGTCATGCAGGAGACGGAAACCTTCATATTTATCAGTGCTCCAATGATTTGGAGGAAGAGGAATTCAAGAGCCGGGTAGATAAATTCTTTGACATTATATATAAGGAAGCAACAGACTGCGGCGGACTTGTTTCCGGTGAGCACGGGATTGGCTCCGGTAAGGTAAAATATCTGGTAGATTCCGTTGGAGAGACCAACATGGGAATTATGGAAGGCATCAAACGTGTATTCGACCCGAAAATGATTCTGAATCCGGGCAAAGTTTGTTACAGATTATAATTCAGATGTTTAAAATGAGGAGGAAGCATTATGAATATTTGTGTTTGCATGAAACAGGTACCTGATACGAATGAAATCAAGGTAGATCCTGAAACTCACACCCTGGTCCGCAAAGGCGTTCCCAGCATTGTGAATCCCTTTGATACCTACGCCCAGGAAGTTGGCGTGAGACTGAAAGAACAGCTGGGCGGAAAACTGATTGTGATTTCCATGGGGCCGGAACAGGCCAAAGAAGCCATCAAATCCTGCCTTGCAGTAGGAGCGGACAACGGATATCTGATTTCCAGCAGGAATTTCGGCGGTTCCGATACCCTTGCCACCAGTTATATCCTTTCTGAGGCTATTAAGGCAGTAGAAGAAAAAGAAGGGCTGAAATTCGATTTAATCCTCTGCGGAAAACAGGCAACAGACGGAGATACCGCTCAGGTAGGGCCTGAGATTGCAGAACATCTGGATTTGCCTCAGATTACATATGCGCTGGATATTGTGGAAAAGGACGGAGAAATTCAGGTAAAGCGGGAATATGACGCAGGTTATGACATGATTTCCACCAGACTTCCGGCAGTGGTAACGGTTGTAAAACTGCCCTACGAGCCCCGTTATCCTACCATTAAGAGCAAAATGGCTGCCAAGAAAAAAGAAATTCCGGTACTGACCGAAGAAGATATCCCATCCATCAAACTGGAGCTGTGCGGATTAAACGGCTCTCCCACGAGGGTGAAGAAGACCTATACGCCGGTAAGAGAAAAATCAGGCGTGAAGCTGGCAGGCATGGAAGCAGCAGATGCGGCAAATGAAGTAGTGAAGTTGCTGGAAGAAGCAAAACTTTTATAAGGAGGGGCCGGATATGAGCAATCTGAATGATTATAAAAATATATGGGTGTTCATCGAAACAGAATGCGGAAAGGCAAAAAATGTGGGCTATGAACTTTTGAATGTGGCAAAACCGCTGGCAGACCAGAAAGGATGTCCGCTGGTGGCAGTCGTTATCGGCAAAGATATTGAAGGTGTGGCAAAAGACGCCATCTGCTACGGAGCAGATTCCGCCATTATCGTAGACGGACCGGAATATGAATACTACACCACAGACGCTTTTACGAAAGCAATGGTTACGTTAGTGGAAAAATATAAACCGGAAACATTGATGATCGGCGCAACCAACAATGGCCGGGATATGGGCCCAAGAGTGTCCTGCCGCCTGCAGACAGGTCTGACTGCAGACTGTACCGGTATTGACATTGACGAGGAAACGGGAAATATTGCCTGGACCCGTCCCACCTTCGGCGGTAACCTGATGGCAACAATTATGTGTCCGGAACATCGCCCCCAGATGGGAACGGTAAGGCCCGGCGTATTCAAAAAAGGCGCATATGAGGAAGGACGCACCGGAGAGATTATAAAAGAAGATATTCATGTGGCTCCGGAAGAAATCCGTACCACTCTGGTAGAACGTGTCAGTGAAATTGCAGAAGCTGTGAATCTGGAAGAAGCTGAGATTATCGTATCCGGCGGCCGGGGCGTTGGCTCTGCAGAAAACTTCGGACTGCTGGAGGATCTGGCGGCAGAACTGGGCGCAACCCTTGGCTGCAGCAGAGCAGTGGTAGACGCAGGCTGGATGCCCCATGCCCATCAGGTAGGGCAGTCCGGTAAGACGGTGGCTCCGAAGCTCTATTTTGCAATCGGTATTTCCGGAGCAATCCAGCATCTGGCAGGCATTTCCGGTTCCGATACGGTGATTGCCGTAAATAAAGACGAAGACGCGCCGATTTTTGACGTGGCAGATTATGGAATCGTTGGAAATCTGAATGAAGTTGTGCCGGCGCTGACAGCGGCATTTAAAGCGCGGAAAGCATAAATTGAGGAACATATAAAAGGTGTGTCTGAGATATTTTGATACACAGGATAAGAAAAATGAGGAGGAAATGTTATGGATTTTAAAAGAGATGAATTACACCAGGATATTCTGGACATGGTACATGAGTTTGCAGTAAACGAAGTAAAGCCTCTGGCGGCAGAAATAGATAAGACAGAAGAATTTCCCATGGAAAATGTGAAGAAAATGGCAGAAATGGGACTTCTGGGCATTCCCTTTCCGGAAGAATATGGCGGAGCCGGCATGGATACGCTGGCATACATCCAGACCGTGGAAGAACTGAGCAAATACTGCGGTACCACAGGAGTTATTGTATCGGCCCATACATCCCTCTGCTGTACGCCCATTTACCAGTTCGGAACCGAGGAACAGAAGCAGAAATATCTGCCGAAATTATGCTCCGGCGAATGGATTGGCGCATTTGCACTGACAGAGGCAAACGCAGGAACAGACGCCTCCGGACAGAAAACGGTTGCTGTGGACAAAGGCGACCACTGGGTGCTGAATGGCTCCAAAATTTTCATAACAAATGCAGGGGTGGCAGACGTATTTTTCGTGCTTGCCATGACAGATAAATCACAGGGTACCAAAGGGATTTCCGCATTTATCGTAGAAAAGGGATTTCCGGGATTTTCCATCGGGAAACTGGAAGACAAGATGGGAATTCGTGCATCTTCCACCTGTGAGCTGATTTTTGAAGACTGTATCGTTCCAAAAGAAAACCTTGTGGGAGAATTGGGCAAAGGCTTTAAGTACGCCATGATGACACTGGACGGCGGACGTGTGGGTATTGCGGCTCAGGCCCTTGGCATTGCAGAAGGAGCCATTGAGGAGACCGTAAAATATGTACAGGAGCGTACCCAGTTTGGCCGACGTATTTCCCAGTTCCAGAATACCCAGTTTGAGCTGGCACAGATGCAGGCCAACACAGAGGCTGCAAAACTCCTGGTATATCAGGCGGCATGTGCCAAAGATGACCATGAGCCATTCTCTCATAAAGCGGCTATGGCAAAACTGGTGGCTTCCAGAAATGCTTCCGACGTAACTCGCCGCTGCCTGCAGCTTTACGGAGGATATGGATATACAAAAGATTACCCCATTGAGCGTATGATGCGTGACGCCAAAATTACAGAGATTTACGAAGGTACATCCGAAGTACAGATGATGGTAATTTCCGGTTGGATGGGTGTGAAATAGAGGTGAACTTTATGGATATGAAACTTCCGTTTTCCAGAGAGGGCATGATGCTTCATCTGGATGATAATTTAGATTATGAGGTTCTGGAATCTTCCATTGCATCCATGCCGGCGGCAGATAAGACAGAGGATGAAATCGTTCTGGAAGCCATGGAGCATCCCATCGGCTCCCCGAAGCTCTCCGAGCTTTCCAGGGATAAACAGAAGGTAGTTATCATCTGCTCAGACCATACCAGACCGGTACCAAGCAAACATATTATACCCTTTATGCTGAAGGAAATCCGGGAAGGGAATCCCGGTGCGGACGTTACGTTGCTGATTGCAACAGGGTTCCACCGGGCTACCACCAGAGAAGAACTGGTGGGCAAATTCGGTCAGGAAATTGTGGAGCAGGAGAACATTGTCATCCACGACAGCCAGAATATGGATGATATGGTAAATCTGGGCACACTGCCTTCCGGGGCTCCTCTGCTGATTAACAGGATAGCCGCAGAAGCTGATTTGCTGGTAAGCGAGGGATTTATTGAAACCCACTTTTTTGCAGGATTTTCCGGCGGACGCAAAAGCGTTCTGCCCGGTGTATCCAGTGCGGTAACAGTTCTCGGAAACCACTGTTCCGCATTTATAGATTCTCCGTACAGCCGCACAGGCGTACTGGAAAACAATCCCATTCACAGGGATATGGTTGCCGCCAGTAAAATGGCGGACCAGAAGTACATTGTCAACGTCATCATTGACGCAGACAAAAGAGTTGTACATGCGGTGGCCGGTGATGCAGTCGAGGCACATGCAGCCGGCAGCCGGTTCCTCCGTCAGTATTGCCAGGTAACCCCTGAGAAAGCCGCAGATATTGCCATTTCCACAAACGGCGGTTATCCGCTGGACCAGAACATGTATCAGTCTGTAAAAGGAATGACAGCCGCAGAAGCGGCTTCTGAAGAAGACGGTATTATTATTATGGTATCCAACTGCGGAGACGGTCACGGCGGGGAGGGATTTTATCAGGCGCTGAAAAACTGTGAAAGTCCCGAAAGCCTTATGGAAGAAATCCGGAAGGTTCCCCAGGATGAGACAAAACCGGATCAGTGGGAATATCAGATTCAGAGCCGGATTTTAATCCATCACAGGGTTATTTATGTGATGTGCGAACAATACCGGGCCATGGCAGAGGAAATGGGCTTTGAGACAGCTTCCGATGTGAATGAGGCTCTGGCAAAAGCTCTGGAAGCAAAAGGAAAAGATGCCCACATTGCGGTGATTCCGGACGGAGTGTCCGTAATGGTAAAGATGTAACGTGTCAGAGGTGATAATTTGCCGAGAGGCGGATTGTCTGTACATAATACATACAACATATTCACTTTGGACCCGGCGGGTCGGCGGTAAGCTGACCTGCCGGGTTCATTGTTCTGCAGGAAAGACCGTTTTGCTGTAAAATTTTAAATCTTTATCTGACATTTCTTTTGCGTGCTTTTCAGTCGAAAAATTCCATCTGCAGGGTCTGACGGAACGCAGGCAGGAATATAAATTAGCAGAGGAGGAATGAATAGAGGAGGAAAACGGACATGACCATAAACAGAGATTATATTTCCGCACAAAACACCTATGAAAATGAAAATCATCCAAAATATATTGTAATTCATGAAACAGATAATTACGCCAGAGGGGCGGATGCCCGCCGCCATGCTTTCGCCCAGTCGGCCGGGCATTTAAGTACGTCCGTCCACTATTACGCAGGCTCAGACGGAGTCTGTCAGGCTGCAGAGCATAAGGACGGCACCTTTTCCATAGGAGTGGAATACAATACCGTCCATGGGGTGAAAGACGCGGACAACAGGAATACCATCAATATTGAAATCTGTGTAAACAGCGACGGAGATTATGAGAAAGCCCGTGCAAATGCCATTGAACTGGTGAAGGAGCTGATGAAGACTGCTGACATTCCGGCAGAGAGAGTGATTCGGCATTTTGATGCCAGAGGGAAATACTGTCCCAGGAAAATGATGGACAGTCCAGAGTTGTGGAGAGATTTTCAGAAACAGATTGGGCAGGAGGAGCCGGACACCGGGGCAGGACCGTTTCAGGGAGAATCCAGGCCCATGGAAGAATGGTACCGGGTGGGTTCCGGCTGGAAAGACGGTATCTGCCAGAATCAGACGGGGGCTTATCACAACAGGGAATTTGCCATGAAAGACTGCGGGCCCGGACAGTATGTCTATGACGGACAGGGGAACGTAATCTATACCGGCGGCCGGAAAGAACAGGACTATGTCTATACGCAGAAACAGTTTATTCTGGATGTACAGAAAATCACCGGTTCTGCTCCGGATGGTATCGCCGGGGATGAAACCATTGGCAATACTCCCACAGTTTCCAGAAATGACAATAAATATCATCCGGTGGTAACTCCTCTGGAACGGAGGATGAAGGCTCTGGATTATTATTACGGAGCTATCGAGGAGGATAACGGAAAACGTCCTCAGTTTGGGAAGGGAATGGAGGAAGCGGTAAATACCTACCAGAAGAAAGTTCTGGGGTATAAATATCCGGATGGGGAGATTACCGGGGAGAAAAAGACCTGGGAGTCTCTGCTGGGGATGCTGTAGCTGATTTGTCACAGTCCGCAGGGAGTCTGTGGACTGCAAGGCTGATTTCCGACAAATTGTACCATAAAAAGTGCAAATTATACCATAAATATCTTTTTTTGTAATATAATGTAATATAATCTTATTTATAAAAAATGTAAATAATAAAAATAATGTAAACAGTAAAAAATAGTGAAAACAGGAAAATAAAACATGGGAGGAGTACTGTCTGTGTATCTGATAGCCCTTTGTGATGACGAAACAGAAGAATTAAATAAGACGGAGCAAATGCTGTATGACTATAAGAAAAAGCATCCGGGAATGGATTTCAGGGCGGAACGCTTTAAAAGTGCATATGAACTGCTCTGTAAAGTCAGAGAAGGGAATTATATTCCGGATCTGCTGCTGATGGATATATATATGCCGGAGAAGCCGGGGATTGAAGCAGCCAGAGAACTGCGTGACATGGGAAATGGAAGCAGAATTGTGTTTCTTACCACTTCCAGAGAACATGCCCTTGAGGCATTCGGCGTGAACGCGGCTCAGTATCTGGTGAAACCTGTCACAGAGGAGATGCTGTTTCCGATTCTGGACGGGGTTTTCAGAGAGGTGGAAGAGGATCGGAAGAAATATCTGGTTCTGCGGATTGAGGGGAGAATGCAGCGTGTGGCTTTGCATGATATTGTGTACTGCGAGGCCCAGCGGAAAAATCAGTGTCTGCATCTTGCAGATGACAGTCAGCATCTGCTGCGTATGACGCTGACGGAAATTTATGATATGCTTGCCGGATATCAGGAATTTGTAAGGGTGGGGGTTGCCTATGTTATGAATCTGGAGTATATTGATAATCTGAATGCCCAGGAAATCTGTCTGAATAGCGGTAAGAAGATTCACCTGCCGCGCGGAGCATACAAAACCTTAAAAGAACAGTATTTCGGATATTATTGCGGAGGAGAGGAAATAAAATTTGATGAATTGCAGGCCAGTGACCATGAGAACGCCGTAGTTTTCTGACGGTGGAGAATATGGGGCCGGTGAAATACGGAATCAGAAAGAGCATATCAGCAACGGCACAGGATAATCGGAAAGGGTCCTGTGCTGTTTTGCCGTGCGGAAAAGTCATTTTCCAAAAATGATACGACACAATTCGACAAAATATATAGCGCTATAATCGGTATGATAATAATGTTATGGTAAAAAAGCACTAATTTGACAAGGTTCGTGTTAAAATGATAATACCAGGATTTCTTTGTCGAAAATCAGAGAAATCTTTTTATTGAAGGAATATTTATTTGAGGATATAATACAAATAGTTGCCTTTTATGAGGGATTATTATGAAAACCAACAGGAGGATTTAGCGTGGAAAAATTAAATGTGGCAATTGCAGATGACAATGAGAGAATGCTGAGGGAATTGGGAGACATCGTAAAAAGCGACGAAGAACTTCAGGTAGTAGGAACAGCGAAAGATGGAGAAGAAGCATACGAAATGATAAAAAAGAAGGAACCGGACGTGGTATTGCTTGACATTGTTATGCCTAAACTGGACGGACTGACTGTGATGGACAAAATCAGAAGCGATAAAAATATCAAAAAACATCCGGCGTTTATTATACTAACCGCAATCGGACAGGAAAAAATCACAGAGGACGCATTTTCTCTGGGAGCGGATTACTATATTATGAAGCCTTTTGACAACGAAGTAGTGCTGAACCGTATCAAGCATGTGCGGAATTCGGAACTGCGCAGGGGAACAGAGGTACGAAAGGTCAATGCCTATGAGAAGAAGCAGGATCTGGAGGAACGGAATCTGGAAAGCGATGTGACAAACATTATCCATGAAATCGGCGTACCTGCCCATATCAAAGGATATCAGTATCTGCGGGAGGCCATTATCATGTCGGTGCGGGATATGGAAATGCTGAATTCCATTACCAAAATCCTGTATCCTGGAATTGCAAAGAAGTATCAGACCACGCCAAGCCGGGTGGAACGGGCCATCCGCCATGCCATTGAGGTTGCATGGAGCAGAGGAAAAATGGATACCATTGACGAATTATTCGGCTATACCATTCACAATGGGAAAGGAAAACCTACAAATTCTGAATTTATAGCTTTAATTGCGGACAAAATTCGGTTAGAATATAAGTTAAGAGAATAAGTAGGAGGTTTTTACATGAAGAAGATACTCTTTGCAGCATCCGAGGGGAATCCTTTTGTCAAGACCGGAGGTCTGGCAGATGTGGTGGGGGCTTTGCCGAAATATCTGGATAAGGAAACCTTTGACGTAAGGATTATTCTGCCGAAATATCTGTGTATTTCAGAAGAACATCGGCAGAATATGAAATACGTGACCGAGTTCCATGCAGATATGCCGAGAGAACAGGAATACATAGGAATTTATGAAGCCAGCGTGGAAGGTGTTCACTATTATTTTATAGATAATGAGCATTATTTTGCAGGAAACGGTCCTTATAACCAGATTTTTGAAGATGTGAATAAATTCGCATTTTTCTGCCGGGCAGTGCTGGCCAGCCTGCCGGAACTGGGTTTCTGCCCGGATATCATACACTGCCATGACTGGCAGACAGCGCTGATTCCGGTATTTCTGGATGCATTTTACCGGGAAAACGCCTTCTATCAGAATATCCGCACAGTCCTTACCATTCATAATCAGAAATTTCAGGGCCGGTGGCGGATAGACGATATTGAAAACTGCCGGGATCTGCCTTCCCATTACCGTTACGGAGCCATGGAGGCCTATGGGGAAACGAATTTTCTGAAAGCGGGAATCCTTCACGCAAACCGGGTCAATGCGGTCAGTGAGACATATGCCAGAGAGATTCAGGGACAGCAGGGCGGTGAAGGGCTGGACGGTGTAATGAGGGAGATTTCCGGCAAGCTCTCCGGTATTGTAAACGGGATTGACAATGAGGAGTATGACCCCAGGACGGATTCCAGGCTGAAGGCAAACTTCGACGTGAAGACGATTGCCAGGAAGAAGCAGAATAAAGAAGCGTTGCAGGCCGCTCTGGGCCTTCGGAAAGACAGTTCCGCCATGGTAATCGGCATGGTGTCCCGGCTGACTCAGCAGAAAGGATTTGATCTGGTACGGGCAGTGCTGGAGGAAATGATGAATACCCTGAATGTACAGGTGGCGGTGCTGGGTACGGGGGAAGAACAGTTTCAGAATTTCTTCCGTCATTTCGACTGGAAGTATCCGGACCGGGTGTCTGCCACCATAGGCTACAGCGAAGAAAAGGCCCATCTGATTTACGGCGGCGCAGATGCGTTCCTCATGCCTTCTCAGTTTGAGCCATGCGGCCTGAGCCAGTTAATCAGTATGCGCTACGGTACCATTCCCATTGTCCGGGAGACAGGGGGATTAAAGGATACGGTAGAGCCTTACAATGAAATCTGGCATACGGGAAACGGGTTCAGCTTTGCCAATTATAATGCTTCGGAAATGCTGATGATTGTACGGTATGCCTGTGATGTGTTCTGCAACCATCCCAAAGACTGGAAAGCTATGATGAAGCGGTGCATGAATGAGGATAATTCCTGGAAAAAATCTGCCGGAAAATATGAGAAGCTGTATCTGGAACTGGTGTGACATTTTCTGCGGGAGCTGCCCACAGCCGAAACCGGCGGGCGCTCCCGTCGTTATATTATGCGGAAAATGCAGACAGAAATCAGCATATGGAGAGCTGGCAGGAATTTCTGTCATAGAAGTAAACGCAGTCGGAAAGAATTTCTTCCGGGGAGACTTCAGCCAGGTTGATTTCCCTCACAATCCGGGGCAGTTCTCCGGGATTGCCTGCGCGGGAAGCAGGAATGGCAATTACTTCATGGACACTGCTGGGAAGTATATAGAGGCTGTCGTTCAACTGGCCGGATACCTGTTTCAGCGTATCCTGATAGAGGATACAGCAGGCGCCGTTCAGCCGCAGACGGTTGGTGAGCACATACATGGGAACAATTTCGGAAGACAGAGTTTCTCTGGCAGACTGCTGTTCTTCTTCCGGGAGTACGTCAAGGGAGGGAAAGATAAGGTCTGCCAGGGAATCCCAGCGGAACGGGAGCAGAAGAGGCGTATTCTGCCGGGCCAGAGAGAACAGCGTATCTCCGGAAATATTCCAGTATGCCAGATGCTCGTTGAAAATGGGAATGGACGCATGTTTTCCAGGCCCTTCCTGTATCAGACAATAAAATACAACGGCGAGGTCCATCCAGGGAAAATGGGGAATTTCTTTCAGAAGTTCCCTGTTTTTTTCGTAATTTATCAGTTTACAGGCAATGCGGGAACGAATATTCTCAAAACAGGTGAAAAAGGAAGTGTCCACGGTTCTGACATTGCAGTGTTCATGGTAATAGTGCAGTATACGGGCCTTAAGGACGGAAAAGGAAGTTCCGTTCTGATAGCTTTCATAATAATGGTTCAGATAAATAGCAGGGGAAACATTACTGCCCGGCTCCAGAATGGTGAGTCCGTCCAGCAGAATATGATTGTTATGGGAAAAAGGGCGGATGGAAACAGAAGTGCCCGCGGGAAACAGCTCTTCCAGACTGGCGACGAGCTGCTGCTTAAACTGTTCGTATGTCATAATACCTCCTGTGCTGTGCTGGCAGCCTGGAAGATTATGGTCCACACAGATTCCGTGTGGGCTTAACTGTACCACGAAAACCGGAAAAATGCAAGAGTAAATTTGGGGAAATTCTAAATTTTTTGTTGACAAATGACAATTGACTGGCAAAGTATATTGGAAAACGACTCGTACTGGCAATTGTTACGATTTTCATTGTCAGCGCCATTACATTTTTTGTAATGAATGCGATTCCGGGCGGGCCCTTTAACAAGGAGAAGGCTACCAGCGCGGAGGCCCAGAAAGTTCTGGAGAAACGGTATAATCTGGATAAACCACTGGGAGAGCAGTATGTAATCTATCTGAATAACCTGCTGCATGGAGACTGGGGAATTTCTTTACATAACGGACGTGATATCTGGAAGGAAATTACAGGGCGTTTCCAGGTGTCGGCAAAGCTGGGGGGAATGGCAGCGGCAGTTGCCATTGTAATCGGACTGGTGCTGGGCAGCATTGCAGCCCTTACCCGGAACCGGTTTCCGGATCGTCTGATTATCTTTTTTACAACTCTGGGAACAGCAATGCCCTCTTTTGTGCTGGCTACGCTGCTTCTGCTGGTATTCTGTCTGAAGCTGGGATGGTTTCCGGTGTGGTCTTCCGGCAATCCCAATTATGTTCTGCCGATTATCGCCCTTAGCGTATATCCCATGGCATATATTACACGTCTGACCAAAACAAGTATGCTGGATGCTCTGAATCAGGATTATGTCCGTACAGCAAAGGCAAAGGGCGTTCCGGGCTGGAAGGTGATTTTCAAACATGCCCTCCGCAATGCTCTGGTTCCGGTAGTGACCTACGTGAGTCCCATGGTTGCCTATATTCTGACCGGTTCCATGGTGGTGGAGAATATTTTTACCATCGGAGGACTGGGTTCTACTTTTGTAACCAGTATCGTAAACCGTGATTATACCATGATTATGGCTGTAACGCTGTTTCTTGCCATATTGATGGTAATTGCAAATCTGCTGACGGATATCGCATATAAGATGATAGATCCGAGAATCACGTTTGAATAGAGAAGGACAGAAAGGATGGAAACCATGGTGGAGAATCAGGAACTGAAAAAGAGGCAGCTCTTTTCCGCACAGGTGGATTTGAGCAAATTTAAAGATAAAGATTTTGAACAGGCAACGGAGGAGGAGAAGAAACAGCAGGATGTTATGGGAGAGTCCACCACCTTTTTCAAAGACGGTATGAGACGTCTCAGGAAAAATCCTCTGGCTATGGGCAGTATTGTGGTTCTGGCGCTGATTCTTGCTCTTATCATTATCGCGCCCATGATTGTGCCTTACAAATATTCACAGATTATATCGGTAAACGGAGTGCGTGACAAAACGGCGGCGAATATGGGGCCTTTTGAATATTCCAAACTGGAGACAAAGTACATGGAGGAAACCGGGGAAAAGCTGTTTCCTCATATTTTCGGTACGGACAGCCTGAGCAGGGATTACTTTATCCGTGTGATTTACGGAACAAGGGTAAGCCTGTCCGTGGGAGTTGTGGCTTCCATTATGGTATTGATTATCGGTCTTTTGTACGGCTCTATTGCCGGCTATTTCGGAGGAACGCTGGATTTGATTATGATGCGTATTGTGGACGTCATCTATTCTCTGCCGGATATGCTGATTATTATTCTGTTGTCCGTGGTGCTGAATGAGACCTTGAAATCTGTGCTGGAAGGCACTGTGCTGCAGGCGCTGGGAACCAATATGATTTCGATTTTTATTGTGTTCGGCCTGCTGTACTGGGTAAGCATGGCAAGGCTGATTCGCGGACAGATTCTTACGATTAAGAACAATGAGTATGTGCTGGCGGCCCGCTGTATCGGTACAAAAAACGGCAGGATTCTCAGAAAGCATATTCTGCCCAACTGTCTGTCGGTCATTATTATTACCACAGCCCTGCAGGTGCCGAGCGCAATTTTTACAGAGAGTTATCTGAGTTTCCTTGGGCTGGGTGTTTCGGACCCTCTGACTTCTCTGGGAAGTCTGGCCAACGACGCCAGAGCAGGTATGCAGTCCTATCCTCTGCGCCTGGTGATTCCGGCCATTGCAATCTGCCTGATTGTGCTGGCGCTTAATTTGCTGGGGGACGGCCTGCGGGATGCATTTGATTCGAAACTGAAGTAAGGAGATAAGCAGAATGAGTGAAGATAATAAATATATTTTGGAAGTAAAAGATCTCCATACCAGTTTTTTTACGGAAAATGGAGAGGTGCAGGCGGTAAATGGAATTTCCTTTACCCTGGAGCCCGGAAAAACCCTGGGAATTGTGGGAGAATCCGGTTCCGGTAAGTCGGTAACCGCCTATTCCGTTATGCAGATTCTTGCGGAAACCGGTAGAATCACCGGCGGGGAAGTGAGGTATCAGGGAGAGGATATTATCGGATGGAACAGCAGGCAGATGCAGAAGTTCCGGGGAGCGAAATGTTCTATTATTTTCCAGGACCCCATGACCAGCCTGAATCCGGTGTTTACGGTGGGAAGCCAGCTTACGGAGGCGATTCTTCTTCATACAGATAAAGATAAGAAGCAGGCCAGGGAGCGGGCCATTGAAATGCTGACGCTGGTGGGCGTAAATGAGCCGGAGAGCCGGCTGAAACAGTATCCCCATGAGCTTTCCGGCGGTATGCGCCAGCGTGTGATGATTGCCATGGCTCTTGTATGCGAGCCGGATATTCTGATTGCGGATGAACCTACCACTGCGCTGGATGTGACCATTCAGGCTCAGATTCTGGAGTTGATGCAGGAACTGCAGCAGAAGCTGGGCATGGCCATTATCATGGTGACTCATGATCTGGGCGTAATTGCCAGCATGTGTGATGAAATTCTGGTTATGTATGGCGGACGTGTCTGCGAAAGAGGCACAGCGGATGATATTTTCTATCGTCCGGCCCATGAATATACGAAAGGCCTGCTGCGCTCCATTCCGAAGACAGACAATATGAATGAAAAGCTGGTTCCCATTGGCGGAACCCCTATCAATCTGCTGCAGATGCCGGAGGGCTGTGCGTTCTGTCCCAGATGCGACGCAGCCATGAAAATCTGCCTGAAAGAGAAGCCGGAGGAGCTGCGCGTCAGTGAAACCCATCTGGCAAGCTGCTGGATGAATATAAAAGAATTGTATGAAGCACAGGAAGGAGAACAGTCATGAGTGAGAAGGAAAAATACCTGTTAAAGGTGGATCACTTAAAACAGTACTTTCCCGTGCGTCAGGGATTTAAGACCATTCCCCTGAAAGCGGTGGATGATATTTCCTTTGCAGTGAAGCCCGGAGAGACACTGGGACTGGTGGGAGAGTCCGGCTGCGGAAAAACCACGGTGGGAAGGACGCTGCTGCGTCTGTATCAGCCCACGGCAGGGAGAATTGAATTTGACGGAAACGTCCTTTTCGACAGCGGAGAACAGTATGACGAAAAGGGAAAGTTAAAACTGGGAACAGACGGGAAACCGGTGATGGGCAAAAAAGTGGATGTGGATATGCTGCCTTACCGGAAGCAGATGCAGATGGTATTTCAGGATCCTTATTCTTCCCTGAACCCCCGGATGACCGTGGAGGATATTATCGGAGAGCCGCTGGATGTACATAAACTGTACAGCGGCAGAGAGGAACGCCGGGAGAAAATCCTGCAGTTAATGGATTTGGTGGGCCTGAACGCCGAACATGCCATGCGGTATGCTCATGAATTTTCCGGCGGACAGAGACAGCGTATCGGAATCGCCCGTGCACTGGCGGTAAATCCCAAATTTATTGTGTGCGACGAGCCGGTTTCCGCGCTGGATGTGTCCATTCAGGCACAGGTTGTCAACATGTTTGAAGAATTACAGGAAAAACTGGGCGTAGCCTATCTGTTTATCGCCCATGACCTTTTGATTGTACATCATATTTCCGACCGTATTGCGGTGATGTATCTTGGAAAAATGATGGAGCTGGCGGATGCGGATGAACTGAACGGGAATCCCATCCATCCCTATACGTTAAGCCTGCTGTCGGCGGTTCCCATTCCGGATCCGGAAACAGCGAGAAACAGCAGGCGCATTATTCTGGAGGGAGATGTGCCGAGTCCGCTGAAAATGCCCACGGGCTGTCCATTCCGAACCAGATGCCGGTATGCCACGGAACAGTGTGCAGAAGAGATGTCGCAGCTTACGGACCGGGGGAACGGCCATATGGTTGCATGTTGGAATAAATAAGGTGTTTTCCAGAGATTTTCTTTGGTGAAAGCATACTTTATTGAACATTTGCAGTTCAATAAGGGATAGATTTAATTTTTTAACAGGAGGAATTAATATGAAAAAGAAACTGGTATCTGTATTACTGGTTGCGTGTATGGCATTGAGTCTTACCGCCTGCGGCGGAGATAAAAATGGTGCGGCCAATGATACAAAGACAGAAGGAACAGATGAGAATGCAGATGCTGCAGATGATTCATCTGAAACTTCTCAGACAAACACAGACCCAAACGTGCTGAACATCAATCTGGCATCTGAACCGGATTATCTGGATCCGGCGCTGAACAGTTCTGTGGATGGCGGATGTCTTGCTGTAAATACGTTTGCAGGATTGTATACGTATGACAAAGATGGCAATCTGATTCCGGATCTGGCAACCGATATGCCTGAAGTGAAACAGGTGACAGAAGACGGAGAAGAAGTAACAGAAGGAGAAACAGCGGACGCAGCAGCAACGGACGGAAATGAAGCGGCAGAAGGAGAGGCTGCAGAATCAACAGAAGGAGAAGCAGCAGACGAAGAAGAGAAAAAGGTTTATACTGTTTATACCGTTAAGCTGAAAGAATCCAAATGGAGCAACGGAGATGACCTGACTGCAAAGGATTTTGTGTATAGCTGGAACCGTGCGTGTGCGGAAGAAACAGCGGCAGATTATGGATATCTGTTTGACATTATCGCGCGGAAAGATGACGGCACTCTGAATGTTGAGGCTCCGGATGATTATACCCTGGTGATTACGCTGACTAATCCATGCCCTTATTTCAACGACTTAATGGCGTTCCCCACATTCTTCCCGGTACATCAGGCTTCCGTGGAAGCAGCAAATCCGGACGGAGACATTCCTGGAAAATGGGCGGAGGAAGCAGGATTTGTATGCAACGGCGCTTATACACTGGAATCATGGAATCATGACGAAAGCATGGTCTACAAAAAGAATCCCAATTATCATAATGTTGACAGCGTAACCATGGAAGAACTTCATTTTATGTTAAACGCGGATGATACCGCTATTTACGCGGCATACAACAGCGGCGATGTGGATTATATTGATACCGTGCCAAATGATGAAATTTCTTCTCTGAACGGCGTAAATCCGGAATTCGGTATCCTGGATAACCTGGGAACCTACTATATTGGTTTCAATGTAAACGATCCGGTTTTTGACGGAAAAACCGTAGAAGAAGCAGCAAAAATGCGTCAGGCAATGAATATTCTGATTGACCGTCAGTTCATTGTTGAGAATATCGGGCAGTCCGGACAGATTCTGGCGGATTCCTTTGTTCCGGTGGGTATGGCAGACGGTAACGGCGGCGTATTCAAGCAGGAAGATACCAGCTATTATGACGCAGAGACCACAGGCGCAGCTATGGTAGAAGATGCAAAGAAGCTGATGGAAGAAGCAGGATACAGTTTCACAGACAACGGTGACGGTTCATACAAAATTGATCCGGCAATCAACATGACATATCTGACCAATGAGGGTACCGGCCATGAAGCGATTGCAGCAGCAGTGCAGCAGGATTTTGCACTTCTGGGAATCGGTCTTGAAATCAAGACAGAAGACTGGAACGTATTCCTGGAAGACCGGAAGAACGGAAACTTCACCATCGCCCGTGAGGGATGGCTGGCTGACTACAATGACCCGGTCAATATGCTGGAGATTTTCACTTCCGATTCCGGTAACAATGATATGCAGTTAGGAAAGGGTAAAAAGAGTGATTCCGCGCCTGAATGGGCAGAGTACGACGCACTGATTACAGAAATCCGCAATACTGCAGATTTTGCAAAACGTGTGGAACTGATGCATACGGCAGAAGATATGCTGATGAATACATGGGCAGTTGTTCCGCTGTATTACTACAATGATATCTACATGCAGAAATCAAATGTGGACGGTATCTATGCAACCATCTATGGTATGAAATACTTTATGAATGCAACAAAGCAGTAAGATACTGAAATTCTGAACACAGAATTATTCAAATAAAAAGGGGCTGTGAAACACAGCCTCTTTTTTAATCTGCTGCCTTTACTTCCTTCCAGAGCAGATTCAGTTTCATGGTGGATTCATCGTCCAGAGGTTTTAATACTTCGCAGTTATCCAGAGTTTCTTTTGGCGGGAAGATGGTAGTGTTTTCCTGCAGTTCCTCATCCAGAGCTTCTCTGGTTCTGACATTGGGAGTGGCATAATATACATAGTCAAAATTCATCATGGAGATATCTTCCCGGCACAGAAAATTCAGGAATTTTTCCGCATTTTCTTTCTGTTTTGCAGATTTTGGGATAAACCAGGAATCAATCCACATATTGGAGCCTTCCTCCGGTACGGAAAAAGCGAGTTTGTCGTTAAATTCCAGCGCATATCCGGCCTCTCCGGAATAGACCACAGCCATGGCGGCGTTATTTCCAATCATTTCGTCCTGGGCTTCATCCACCAGATAGGAATAGACCAGGGGTTTCTGCCGAATCAGCATATCCTGGGCCTGCTTCAGGGCCTGTTCGTTCGTGGTATTCAGAGATTCCCCCAGCAGCTTTAAGGGCACCATAAAAGAGTCCCTGACAGAGTCTGCCATGATAATCTGGCCGCTGTATTTTTCGTCCCACAGAATATTCCAGGAATTTACTTCGGATTCATCCACCATATCTTTGTTGTAGAGAATTCCCACTGTTCCGAAAAAATAGGGGATGGTATATTTGTTTTCCGGGTCAAAGGATTTTGAAAAATCAAAATAGGTGGAATCCAGATTTTCTTTCAGGGGAATATTGTCAAAATTCAGTTCCTGGACTTCGCCCTCCTGAATCAGTTTTTCTATCATGTAATCTGAGGTGCAGATTAAATCGTAATCAATAGCACCGGCCCGGTATTTTGTGTACATATTTTCCGGGGTAATGTATTCTTCGTATTCTACTTTGATGCCTGTCTCTTCCTCAAACATCTCTATGGCTTCCGGTTCCAGATATTTTCCGTAATTCAGCACCGTCAGAGTGTTTTCCGAGTCTTTGCCGCAGCCGGCCAGAAGGACCCAGAGGGCGAATACCGCCAGCAGAGGAAGTTTTCTCAGAACGCGTTTCATTTGCAGGCAGGGGGAATGTGATGCATGTTTCATGGGGACAGTTCTCCTTTGTTCATTTTGCGGGCGGAAGGGCCGAAGTTCATAAACAGCAGCAATACCAGCGCCAGTAAAAATAAAATGGTAGACAGGGCGTACATTTCCGGCCGGATGCCTTTGCGCATTTCCGTGTAAATCATGGTGGACAATGTGTTGATGCCCGCGCCTTTGGTGAAATAGGTGACAGAAAAATCATCCAGCGACATGGTCATTGCCATGAGAAAGCCGGAAAGCACGCCGGGGCGTATCTGGGGCCAGATGATTTTAACAAAGGCATAAAAGGGGGTGGCTCCCAGATCCAGTGCGGCTTCGTAGGTGGTGCGGCTGCTCTGTTTCAGCCGGGGCAGCACATTCAGGATAACATAGGGAATGTTAAAGGTAATATGTGCAATCAGCACCGTGTTCATGCCCAGTCTGGTAAATCGGACAAACAGAAGCATCATGGAAATGCCTGTAACAATATCCGCATTGAGCAGAGGGATATTGGTGGCGCCAATCATAATGGTCTGATTCCGCTTTTTCATGGCGTCGATGCCCAGGGCTGCCAGGGTACCCAGAAGAGTGGCAAACAGGGCGGAAGCCAGAGAAATAAAAATGGTGGTTCCGAACGCCGCCATAATGGTGCTGTCGGAAAAGAGGTTTTTGTACCATTTCAGGGTAAATCCGCCCCACTGAACTTTTGTTTTGGAATCATTGAAGGACAGAATAATCAGCACCGCAATGGGAAGATACAAAAACAGAAAAATAATGGTCAGATAAATTCGTTCCGCAGATTTTTTTACCATACGCCGGCACCTCCTTCGTCCCCTTTTGAACTCATCAGAGCCATACTTGCAATGACAAATACCATCAGTACCAGAGAAAGGCCGGAGCCCAGATTCCAGTTGTATTCCTGCATAAAGGCCTGCTCAATCACATTTCCGATGAGCAGTACCTTGCCTCCGCCCAGCAGGTCGGAAATGGCGAAAGAAGTCAGGGCCGGGACAAATACCATGGTAATGCCGCTGATGACTCCGGACATGGTAAGGGGTACAATGATTTTAAAAAATATGGTAATGCTTCCCGCTCCCAGATCTCTGGCAGCTTCAATAATGTCCGGCTGAATCCGCGCCATGGCGTTATAGATGGGAAGTATCATAAAAGGAAGAAAATCATATACCATGCAGAAAACCACGGCAAAAGGCGTATTTAAAACATCCAGAGCCGGAAGATGCAGGGTGTTCAGCAAAGTGTTGATGACACCGTTGTTGGACAGAAGCATCCGCCAGGCCAGAATCCGCAGCATGAAATTCATCCACATGGGCAGGATAAAAATAAACACGATAAATCCCTGACGTCTGACTTTCATTTTAGTTAAAATCATGGCCAGCGGGTAAGCCAGAATCAGGCAGATTCCGGTGCAAAGCAGCGCCAGCTTCAGGGAAAGCAGCAATGCCTTCATATGGATGGAGGCAGTTATGGATGTGATATTCAGCAGGGTAAAATGGCCGCTGGTGGTGGTAAAGGCATAATAAAGAATCATTACCACCGGCAGCAGAATAAATCCTGCCATCCATAAGAGATATGGCCCCGTCAGGAGCTGTCTTTTCAGGTCACGCATCTGATTCCACCGCCTTTTCGTCACTGGATTCCGGTTTGTTCATAATCTGAATGTTAAAGGGGTCTACCCGGATGCCCACATGGGAGCCCACCGGATGCATCTGAGTGGTCTGCACCAGCCATTCGCAGCCGTTGGCCAGTACTTCAATTTCCCAGTGAACGCCTTTGAAAATCAGGGAGATAACGTCTCCCTCCAGCATACCCTGTTCCGGGGCAACCAGTTCCACATCCTCCGGCCGGATGACCACGTCCACCGGGGTATTGCAGCCGAATCCTTCGTCCACACAGGGGAAATTCACATCCAGAATCTTTACCAGACGGTCTTCCAGCATCAGACCGTCAATAATATTGCTTTCTCCGATAAAATCGGCTACAAAAGCGTTGGTGGGTTCATTGTAAATGTCTTCCGGTGTTCCAATCTGCTGAATATAGCCCTGGTTCATAACCACAATGGTGTCCGACATGGTAAGGGCTTCCTCCTGGTCGTGGGTAACGTAGACAAAGGTAATGCCCAGCTCATTTTTCAGACGTATCAGCTCGTACTGCATATCCTGCCTGAGCTTCAAATCCAGCGCCCCCAGGGGTTCGTCCAGAAGCAGTACTTTCGGCTCGTTTACAATGGCACGTGCAATGGCAATCCGCTGCTGCTGGCCGCCGCTTAAGGAATCCACGCTCCTTCGTTCGAATCCGTCCAGGTTCACCAGCTTTAAGGCATATTTGATTTTGTCATCAATGTAGGATTTGCTCTTTTTCCGGATTTTCAGGCCGAAGGCAATATTTTCCGCAATGGACATATGGGGAAACAAAGCATATTTCTGGAATACCGTATTTAACTGACGTTCGTTGGGGGCCAGTCCGGTGATGTCTGTTCCGTCGAAAATCACCGTGCCTGCATCCGGCGCCTCGAAACCGCCGATAATCCGGAGAGTGGTGGTTTTTCCGCAGCCGGAGGGTCCTAATAAGGTAAGAAATTCATTTTCACGGATGTACAGGTTCAAATCGTCCAGAACGGTCTGTCCGTCAAAGGATTTGGTGATATGCTGTAAATCAATCAGTCGTTTGCTCATCGTTTGTTGTCCTCCTAAAAGCTGGGGGGAGTGGAAACCCAGAGGATGGTTGCTTCCCTGCCGCTGTAATTTTCGATATAGTGCTTTTTTCCTGCTTTGAAATAAAAGGATTCTCCCTGTCTGACCGTATAGGTCCGGCCTCCGTAACAGAGCCGGATGGAGCCTTTTAATACATACCCGAATTCTTCCGCTTCATGAGGAAGCTGGATTTCGGAGGAGCCCTGGGGAGCCAGCTTCATAAGTACCGGTTCCATGGCATTTTTCTGGGCGTTGGGAATGAGCCATTTGATGGTGTGGTGCAGGTCCTCATTTTCCTTTATAAAATAATCCTCCTGTTTAAATACAATCTGTTCCGGTTCCGGGTCAGAAAAAAATTCTGCCGGGGTGGTGCCAAGGCACTGGATGATGTCAAGCAGGGTCCCCACGGAAGGAGAAGTGAGGTTGCGCTCCAGCTGGGAAATAAACCCTTTGGAAAGTTCGCTCCGGTCTGCCAGCTCCTGCTGGGTCAGTCCGTACTGAATGCGCAGTTCTTTCATACGGTGTCCAATGTCCATGGAAATCATCCTTTCTGAATATAAACATGAAGTATAGTAATTGTAAAGTCAAACTGATAATGTATTTTGTGTTTAATATTATTAAACACAAAATACATTATAAATGGAAACCAGAAAATGTCAATAGAAAAAATTTTAATTTTGTAGAAAAAAGGGATTGCAAAACGGTGTCAAAGCGGGTATAATAATTGAGAATTACCAATCGCAGACGGAACAGAACGGTTCCGTGTCATATGCCAAAGTGGCGCAGTTGGTAGCGCGTCGCATTCGTAATGCGCAGGTCGAGGGTTCGAGTCCCTTCTTTGGCTGAATGGGAGCTGTAATTATTACAGCTCCTTTTTGTCTCTTACAGGAAAGCGAGGGAATGATATGGAAGCATTGAGAAAAAAAGAATTCTTTACAACAGAAGATATTTACAGCCTGCCGGAAGGGCAGAGGGCAGAACTGATTGACGGACAGATTTATGATATGGCGCCTCCGGGAAGAACCCATCAGAGTCTGGTAACAAAATTCACCTATGAAATAAAAAGTTACATCAGGAATAAACATGGAGACTGCGAGGTATATCCGGCGCCTTTTGCGGTGTTTCTGAATAAGGATGAGTTTACTTATGTGGAGCCTGATTTGTCTGTGATCTGTGACAGCTCCAAACTGGATGAAAAAGGGTGCCACGGCGCGCCGGACTGGGTAATTGAAATTGTTTCTCCCGGCAGCAGGCGTATGGATTATTATATCAAGCTGTTTAAGTACCAGAGTGCGGGAGTCAGGGAATACTGGATTG
>Ga0137307_101211_pt1 | contig 24574 bp, 24 predicted proteins | sample NAcewD2O_March_2_FD_97180 | JGI IMG/M metagenome (GOLD analysis project Ga0137307, IMG submission 97180) | Mouse cecal microbial communities from Vienna, Austria - N-Acetylglucosamine amended D2O_March | ecosystem: Host-associated > Mammals > Digestive system > Large intestine > Cecum | place... | reverse complement strand
GGCTGCGGGCCGAAAACAGAGATCCAACCCGGTCGCGGCAGGAAAGAGGAAGCCCACGCGATTTTCGATTTTAGAGGAGCAGGTTTGCGCTTAAACGAAGTGGGGCGCGGATGGCTGCACGGATTTTCGATTTCTACCGAGATAGTTTCGTGCATCGTGAAGAACGGGGCGGATGGGTAGTACAAAGGTACGTCCCATTCGCCCCGTTCGAGGGATGTGCGGAAATATCCGGCAGAAATCGAAAAGCCTACTCTTCGGCCTCCTTCATATTGTGGTAAACGTTGGTCACGTCGTCGTCCTCCTCGAGCCGCTCGATGAGCTTCTCGACCGACTCGCGGCCCTCGGCGTCGAGCTCCTTGCTGTCGACGGGCAGGTAGGCCGACTCGCCCGAGACGATCTCGAAGCCCTTGTCGTCGATCCACTTCTGGATGGCGCCGAAGGCGTCGTAGGAGGCGTAGACGGTGATGCCGTCCTCCTCGGGGTAGAACTCGTCGACGCCCAGGTCGATCATCTCCAGCTCGAGCTCCTCGGGGTCGGCACCCGCCGCCGCACGGAACTTGAAGATGCACTTATGCTCGAACATGAAGCCCACCGAGCCGCTGTTGCCCAGCGTGCCGCCGCACTTGTTGAAGTGCATGCGCACGTTGGCCACCGTGCGGTTGGTGTTGTCGGTGGCGGTCTCCACGAGGAAGGCGATGCCGTGGGGGCCGTAGCCTTCATATACGACCTCCTTGTAGTCGGCGGCGTCCTTCTCGGTGGCACGCTTGATGGCGCGCTCGACGTTCTCCTTGGGCATGTTCTCGGCCTTGGCGTTCTGCATCAGGATGCGCAGGCGCGTATTGCCCGAGGGGTCGGGACCGCCGGCCTTGACGGCGATTTCGATCTCCTTGCCGATTTTCGTGAAGACGCGGGCCATGTGCCCCCAGCGCTTCATCTTCCGCGCTTTGCGGTATTCAAAGGCTCTTCCCATGATATGATGTTTTTCGTCGTTGTTTTTTCGAGTGCCACAAAGGTATAAAATTCGGTCCGAAAAATTAAAGATTGAAAATTAAAAATTATTTTTGCATCGGACAAAACGAAAATTTCATGGAGATCAAGAGCCGATTCGACCATTTCAACATCAACGTCACCGACCTCGACCGCTCGCTGGCGTTCTACGACCGGGCCCTGGGGCTGAAGGAGGTGGGCCGCAAGGAGGCCGCCGACGGCTCGTTCGTGCTGGTCTACCTGGGCGACGGCGAGGGACGCTTCCGCCTCGAGCTGACGTGGCTGAGGGACCACGCCGCCACGCCCTACGAGCTGGGCGAGAACGAGAGCCACCTCTGCCTGCGCGTGGAGGGCGACTACGCCGCCGTGCGCGAATACCACCGCGCGATGGGGTGCCTCTGCTACGAGAACCACGCGATGGGCCTCTACTTCATCAACGACCCCGACGACTACTGGATCGAGGTGCTGCCGATGAAATAACCGAACCGAAACACACACGCGCGGAGCGTCGCTCCGCTCAGACACACCCAATCTATGGCAAAGAAACCTTCGGACGAAGCCCTGCGGCACGAAGCCGCGCTGGCCGCCGAGACGCTCCGCGCGGGCGGCATCCTGCTCTACCCCACCGACACGGTGTGGGGCCTGGGCTGCGACGCCACCAACGCCGAGGCGGTGGCGAAGATCTACGCGCTCAAGCGCAGCGAGAACAAGCGATCGATGCTCGTGCTCTGCGCCTCGGCCGACATGGTCGTGCGCTACATCGACCGCGCGCCCGGCATCGCCTTCGAGGTGATGGAGATGGCCACCTCGCCCCTGACGCTCATCCTGCCGGGGGCGCGGGGTCTGGCCCCCAACCTCATCCCCGACGAGGGGACGCTCGGCGTGCGCATCCCCGACCACGACTTCTGCCGGCAGCTGCTGCGCACGTTCGGGCGGCCGATCGTCTCGACGTCGGCCAACCTCTCGGGCGAAGCGACGCCCGTGGCGCTGCAGGATGTCGCGCGCGAGATCGTCGACGGCACGGACTTCGTCGTCGACCCCCGCTTCGAGGGGCGCCCCACGCGCAAGGCGTCGTCGATCATCGCCTTCGGCGAGGGGGGCGAGGTGAACATCATACGCGAATAGAGAGATGGCCCGCACGATCGTCACCCCCATACAGATGCGCTTCTCGGACCTCGATCCGTTCCACCACGTCAACAACGTGGCCCAGCAGATGTATTTCGACGTGGGAAAGAGCGACTACTACGAGCGCGTCGCGGGCGAGGAGCTGCTCGCCGACCGCCTGCGCATCGTCACCGTCTCGACCCAGACCTCCTACCTGGGGCAGGTGCGCAGCGGCGACCGCCTGACGGTGGAGACCGCGTGCGAGCGGATCGGCACCAAGAGCCTCACGCTCTTCCAGCGGCTCATGGCCGACGGCCAGGTGCGCAGCGAGAGCCGCTCGGTGATGGTGGCCTTCGACTTCGCGGCCCAGCAGAGCGTCGCCGTGCCCGACCGCTGGCGGCAGCGCATGTTGGAGGAGTGAGCGGGGCGCCGCACTGTAAACGCGTTGTAAAAAAAAGAGGTTGAGCCTTACGAGGTTCAACCTTTTTTCGTCAATCCCGCGCACCCGGCGGGAAGAGATGCGGAGCTTCGGCGGAGAGGCCCGCTCAGAGCTCCTTTTTCGTCATCCCCCGCTCGGCGGCCAGGCGCTCCATCAGGGCATAGGCCGCCGCGTAGTCGTTGGGGATCACGCCGTCGAGGATGGCGTTCTTGATCGTCTCCTTGATCTCGCCGATCGCGCGGCAGGGTTCGATGCCGTAGACGCGCATGATGATCTCGCCGGTGATCGGAGGCTGGAAGTTGCGGATGCGGTCGCGCTCTTCGAGATCCTTCATCTTGCGGCGCACCAGTTCGAAATTGTCGAGGTAGCGCCGCACCTTGGCGTCGATGCCCGAGGTGATGTCGGCCTCGCACAGGGTCATGAGCGCCTCCACGTCGTCGCCCGCCTCGAAGAGCAGGCGCCGCACGGCCGAGTCGGTGACCAGCTCCTCCGAGAGGATGATCGGCCGCAGGTGGAGGAAGACCAGCTTCTGCACGAACTTCATGGGCTCGCCCAGGGGGAGCTTGAGGCGGCGGAAGATCGCCGGCACCATCTTCGAGCCGAGCACCTCGTGGCCGTGGAAGGTCCACCCCACGCGCGGGTCATAGGCCTTGGTGAGCGGCTTGGCGATGTCGTGCAGCACGGCGGCCCATCGGAGCCACAGATCGTCGGAGCGGCGCGCCACGTTGTCGACGACCTTGAGCGTGTGGACAAAGTTGTCCTTGTGGGCGTGGCGGCCACGCCGCTCGATGCCCCGCAGGCGGTGCATCTCGGGGAAGATCCGCTCCAGAAGCCCCGTCAGCTCGAGCAGTTCGAAGCCCATCGACGGCACGGGCGAGAGCACGATCTTGTTGAGCTCCGTGATGATCCGCTCGCGCGAGACTATGGCGATGCGCGCGGCGTTGCGGCGGATCGCATCGAAGGTCTCCTCCTCGATCGTGAAGCCCAGCTGCGCGGCGAAGCGCACGGCGCGCATCATGCGCAGCGGATCGTCGTCGAAGGTGATGTCGGGGTCGCACGGCGTGCGGATGATGCCCCGCTCGAGGTCGTACATGCCGTCGAAGGGGTCGACCAGCCGGCCGAATGTCGCGGAGTTGAGCGACCACGCCATAGCGTTGATCGTGAAGTCGCGGCGGCGCTTGTCGTCTTCAAGCGTACCAGGCTCGACCTGCGGCTTGCGCGAATCGTGCGAATACGATTCGCGGCGTGCGCCGACGAACTCCACCTCGGTGCCTTGCCAGCGCAGCATCGCCGTACCGAATGTCTTGAATATCGACACCTTGGCGCGCAGCTTGCGCCCCAGATCCTCGGCCACGGCAACGCCGTCGCCAACCACCACTACATCGATATCGGTCGAGGGGCGGCGCAGATAGTAGTCGCGCACGAATCCGCCAACGACATAGGCCTCCACGCCGAGGCGGTCTACCGTCTCGCGTATATGCCCGAAAACGGGGTTATCCAGCGGTGCCGGTATCATCGGCTCAGCGGACATAAGGACGCAACAGCTCTACCCAGACCTTATATCCGTCGGAGAGCAGATGCAGTCCGTCGTTGGTATAGCGCTCGTCGAGCAGGCCTCGCTCGTCGACCAGAGACGCATAGACGTCGATATAGGGCACTCCGCGCTCGGCGCATGCACGCTCGATCATGGCGTTGAGCTCCTCTATCCGCTCGCCCTTGGACCAATGGCTCTTCTTGGGCACCTTGCCCTCGAAGTCCTCGCCGTTGACCGGGAACACGCTCTGCACATAGAGCTTCGTGCGCGGCGATTCGGCAAGGATGCGGTCGACGACCTTGCATATATTGGCGGCGACGGCATCGGGCGTAGCTCCGGCTGCCAGATCGTTGGTGCCGATCATCAGGAACAGCTTCGCCGGCTGGCCTGCGACGATCGGATCGAGACGGTCGAGCATCCACTCCGCACGGTCGCCGCTTATGCCGCGGTTGATGACGCGCGGATTGCCCAGCCACTCGCTCCAATCGCCGTAATCGGTAATGCTGTCGCCCAGAAAGACGATGCTGCTGCGGTGGACGGGCAGAGCCGCATAGTGGCTCCTTTTCTGATAATTATAGGCGTTCTGCGCCTCGACGGCCGTGGTGCAGAGCACTGCGGCCAACATGATCGATAAGAATCTTTTCATCTAAAACCGAATTAATATTTTCCTGACGGCGCCTTCCGCACCGCCCCTGCCGCCCGACACGCCGACGGCGACTGTTTATCTATTGACAACTATCGTCCCGAAAGACATCTGCGATATATGCCGACCGTATTCTCCAATCCCCAATAGAGCGCGTCGCTTATCAGCGCATGGCCTATCGACACCTCGTCGCACCAAGGGATGCGGCATAGGAAATATGCGAGGTTCTCGGTATTGAGATCGTGTCCGGCATTGAGTCCGAGCCCGAGGCGGCGCGCCTCTTCGGCCGCACGCAGATACGGCTCCACAGCACGCTCGCGGTCGGCGGCGTACTCGCGGGCGTAGGCCTCCGTGTATAGCTCCACGCGGTCGGCGCCGCACTCGGCCGCGCCGCGCACCATGTCGCAGTCCGGGTCGACGAAGATCGAGACGCGGATGCCCTGCTCGCGGAAGCGGCTGCACGTCTGTGTCAGAAAGCCGCTGTTGCGCACCGTGTCCCAGCCCGCGTTCGAGGTCAGGGCGTCGGGGGCGTCGGGCACCAGCGTTACCTGCGCAGGCCGCACCTGGTCGACAAGACGGCAGAAGCTGTCGATCGGATTGCCCTCGACGTTGAGCTCGGTGGATATCGAACGTTTCAGGTCGCGCACGTCGTCGTAACGTATATGCCGCGCATCGGGTCGCGGATGCACCGTGATGCCGTCGGCGCCGAAGCGCTCGATAGCCAGCGCCGCAGCCAGAAGATCGGGAACGTTTCCGCCGCGCGAGTTTCGCACTACGGCAATCTTATTGATGTTTACACTCAGTTTCGTCATAAATTCGGGGTTTAGGCCGAACCTTGAATTATCGGCCGGACAAAATACGAATTAATTCGCTTTCGGATATTTCGCGCCTCGGCGAAACCAAAACTTTCGTATATTTGCCCTGTAAAGTTAAGTATTTTTTTCGTTTCGCCAGATGAATATCATACTTTTTTCGCGCCGCAACTCGGCGCACGTGGCATCGCAGATCGCCGACATATTCGCCGCACTCGACCGCTACGGCTTCGACTACTCGATAAATGAGGAGTTTGTCGAGGCGGCGCGCGACACGGCCGGCATCGTCGTCGACCCCGGCCGGATATACCCGGCTCATAGGGCGCCGCACGGCGATGTGATGATCTGCTACGGCGGCGACGGCACGCTGCTCGACGGCATACACCGCCTCGAAGACCGCTCGACGCCCGTGGCCGGCATCAACTGCGGCAGGCTCGGCTTTCTGACCGAAAACAACGGCGATGCGATAGACGACCTTTTCGCCCGCATAGCCCGCTCGGAGCTGCGCACCGAACCGCGCACCATGCTCGCAGCCACCTGCCGCGACTGCGGCGGCACGTCTCTCGATGCGCTGAACGAGATATCGATACAGCGCCGCGGCGCCACGATGACATCGATCGAGACATACATCGACGGAGAGATGATAGCCACCTACTACGGCGACGGCGTGATAGTCTCGACGCCCACCGGCTCCACGGCCTACTCGCTCAGCGCCGGAGGGCCTATCGTAGCCCCCTCGTGCCGCTGCCTGGCGGTCGCGCCCATAGCCCCGCACAACCTTACGATGCGTCCGGTCGTCATACCCGACACCAGCCGCATCGAGCTGGTGCTGCGCTCGCGCGGACAGGAGGCGCTGCTGACGGCCGACAACCGCACCTACCCGCTCGAAGACGGAGAGAGGATAGCCATACGGTGCTCCGGCGAGAGGCTTTTTTTGGCGACGCCGCATAATAATTCGTTTTACGACACGTTAAGGAATAAGATGATGTGGGGCATCGACCGACGCGATTGATCCGCAGCGAGTTGCCCCTGCACGAAGGATGATGTGGCGGCAGCGGGCGGAGTATTTTGCCCGACATGCTTTCGTATTAGAATTAAAATTCTTACATTTGCAAGTTATTATGACCGATAGAATACCCATACCCCGCCACGTCGCCATTATCATGGACGGCAACGGACGCTGGGCCACGCAGCTCGGCAGGGAGCGTTACGAGGGGCATATCGCCGGCGTCGAGTCGGTGCGTGCCGCCGTTAAGGCCGCTGTGCGTCGCGGCGTGGAATATCTGACGCTCTATGCCTTCTCGACAGAGAACTGGGGACGTCCGGCCGAGGAGGTCTCGGCGATCATGGAGCTGTTCTGCCGCAGCGTGGCCGGCGAGGTCGACGATCTGCGTGCGCAGGGCGTGAGGGTCAAGGTCATAGGAGGCAGGGAGCGGTTCTCGCAGAGAGTGGCCGAGCATCTCGACGCCATAGAGTCGCGCACGGCCGACTGCGACAAGCTGACGCTGGTGCTGGCCTTCGACTACTCGTCGCGCAGCGAGATCGCGGCGGCGGTAAGGCAGATAGCCTCTCGCGCGGCAGCGAGAGAGATCGCGGCCGAGACCATAGACGAGAGCACCGTATCGGCGCACCTCTACACGGCGTCGATCCCCGACCCCGACATGATAATCCGCACGGGCGGCGACCACCGTCTGAGCAACTTCCTGCTCTGGCAGGCATCATACGCCGAGCTCTATTTCCCGAAGGTGCTGTGGCCCGACTTCCGCGAGGAGCAGTTCGACGAAGCGCTGAACGAATATGCGCGCCGCGAACGTCGCTTCGGTCTTGTAACAGATAAGAAATAACAGTGTTTTAGATGAAACATACGAAACTTACGATACTCTCCGCCGCGGCACTGCTGCTGAGCGCATTCGCTGCCGACGCCTATGGCGCCGCGCGGCATATTCTCGCAGCCGGCACCGACGCCCGAAGCCGGGGACTCGCCGGCCAGACACCCGCCGCGGACGCGGCCGATACGGTTGCGTTCGACACCTCGGCGCCGATACTCAGCCAGGGCGACGGCAAGCTCTACTACATCCGCAAGATCAACCTGCACGGAGTGAAGTACCTCAACCACGACATCCTCAAATCGTCGGCCGGTTTGGAGGAGGGCGACTCGATATATCTGCCCAGCAAGTTCATCTCCAACGCCATACAACGTCTGTGGGCTCCGAGATACTTCTCCGACGTACAGATCGGCGCCACTATCGAGGGCGACTCGCTCGACTTGGAGGTCTTCCTCAAAGAGCGTCCGCGCATCCTGCGCTGGCAGTTCGACGGCGTGGGCAAGGGCAAGCAGAAGGACCTTATAGAGGAGTTGAAGCTGCGCCGCAACACCGAGCTTTCGGACTACGTGATCGACAAGAATACGCGGCTCATCAAGAGCCACTTCTCGAAGAAGGGCTACCGCAACTGTCAGGTCGAGGTGCGCATCGACAACGACACCACATACGAGCAGTGCGTCAACGTAACGTTCATCATCGACAAGAACCCGAAGGTCAAGATCGGCAAGATCAACTTCTCGGGCAACGAGGCTTTCGACGACAAGCGTCTGCGCCGCACCTTCAAAAAGACCCACCAGAAGAGTCTCAACATCTTCAAGGGGCGCAAGCTCTCCGAGGAGGACTACGAAATGGATAAGGAGCTGCTGCTCGACTTCTACAACTCGCGCGGCTACCGCAACGCGACTATCCTGCGCGATTCGATCTACGACATAGACTACAAGACTATCGGCATCGACATCGATGTGTCGGAGGGCAACAAATACTACATACGCGACATATCGTGGGTCGGCAACTCGATCTACACCACTGAGCAGCTGCAAGAGATGTTCGGCGTGCAGAAGGGCGACGTCTACGACAAGAAGTCGATGCACAAGCGTCTGGGCATCGGCAAGGAGGTAAACCCCGAGGAGATGTCCGTATCTTCGCTCTACCAGAACAACGGCTATCTGGCCTCGCAGATCGAGCCAGCCGAGATAGTGGTCGGACGCGACTCGATCGATCTGGAAATACGCGTCTTCGAGGGCAAGCCCTTTACCGTAAACGAGGTGGGCATATCGGGCAATATGCGCGTCGACGACGAAGTGATCCGCCGCGAGCTCTATGTACGTCCGGGCGATCTTTACAACCGCGCCATGCTCATGCAGACCATACGCACGCTGATGTCGATGGGACACTTCGACGAGGAGAACGTCATGCCCGACGTCAAGCCCGTGAGCAACGAGCTGGTCGATGTCAACTGGCCTCTGGTCGAGAAGGCGAGCGACCAGTTCAATATCGCAGGCGGCTGGGGCTCGGGAACGTTCGTCGGTTCGATCGGCGTCACGCTCAACAACCTCTCGCTGCGCAACTTCTTCAAGAAGGGCGCTTGGCGCCCCTACCCTTCGGGACAGAACCAGCGCCTCTCGATTTCGGGACAGAGCAACGGTACATACTATAAGGCTCTCGCACTGAGCTTTACCGATCCCTGGCTGGGCGGACACCGACCCAATACCTTTACCTTCTCGGCGCATATCTCCGAGCAGAACAACGCCCTCTACGCATGGCAGAAGGCCTCGATGTACTACCGCTCGACGGGTGTGGCCGTCGGTCTGGGCAAGCGTCTGACATGGCCCGACCCCTACTTCTCGATCTACGCCGAAATGGCATACCAGCGTTACGGCTTGAAGGGCTGGTCGTCGTTCATCATCAGCAACGGACACAGCAACATGCTCTCGCTCAAACTGGTGCTGCAACGCTCGTCGGTCGACTCGCCGTTCTTCTCGCGCAAGGGTTCGGAGTTCACGGCCTCGGTGCAGGCCACGCCCCCCTTCTCGCTCTGGGACGGCAAGGACTACGCCGACAGCAAGCTCTCCGAGCAGGACCGCTACCGCTGGATCGAGTTCCACAAATGGAACCTCAAAGCCAAATGGTTCTTCCCGCTGACGACCAACCAGAACCTCGTGCTCATGGCCTCGGCCGAAATGGGTTATCTGGGTCACTACAACAAGGATAAGATATCGCCTTTCGAGCGTTTCGAGATCGGTGGCGACGGTATGACGGGCTATAATATATACGGTGTCGACATCATCGCCATGCGCGGTTACGAGGACGGTGCGCTCGATCCGTCGAGCTACTACTCGGTGGCCTACAACAAGTATACTGTCGAGCTGCGCTACCCGATCATCCTCAAACCGCAGTCGTCGATCTACGTGCTCGGCTTCTTGGAGGGCGGTAACGGCTTCAACTCATGGAAGGAGTTCTCGCCGTTCAAGATCAAGCGTTCGGCCGGTGTCGGCGTGCGTCTCTATCTGCCCGTTGTCGGCATGCTCGGCATCGACTGGGGCTACGGCTTCGACGCGCCCTACGGCTCGACCAAGCCCAGCGGCAGCCAGTTCCACTTTACAATGGGACAAACGTTCTGATAAGCGACAAAATTCCATACGGGGGGGCTTAAAAGAGCGACATGGCAAAGAAATTGAAATATTTTCGTTACATTTGTATAATATAAAAACAGTACATGTTTATGAAACGTTTGATATTGACATTCGCTCTGCTCGCCGCATCGTTCGGCCTGGCATCGGCACAGAACTATATGGTCGTCAACAGCGAGACGGTCTTCAAGTCTCTTCCCGAATACAACTCGGCGCTCGAACGCATCGAGACCCTCGCCGACCAGTACCAGCAGCAGGTCGACGACCGTTTCGCCGCCGTCGAGACGCTCTACAACAACTACATGGCACAGCGCTCGTCGCTCTCCGAGTCGGCACGTCAGACCCGTGAGAACGCCATTCTGCAACGCGAGAAGGAGGCTTCCGAGTTCCAGGAGTCGCTGTTCGGCACCGACGGCGAGCTGATGAAGAAGCGTCTGGAACTGATCCAGCCGATCCAGCAGCGCGTCTTCTCGACGATCGAGAGCTTCTGCAAGCAGCACGGCTACGACCTTGTGATAGACATCGCCGCCAACCCGACGGTGCTCTACAACTCGACGCGCATCGACTTCACGCAGCGAATCATCGATGCTCTGAAATAGAAATAGTAATCAAACATTTATAATCAATCATGAAGAAGTTTTTGAAACTAACCCTCGCGGGTGCCCTGATGCTTTGCTCATCATCTGTTTTCGCACAAAAATTCGGACGCGTCGACCTGGCCGTCATCATCCCCAATATGGCCGAGTACAAGGAGGCGTCGGCCAACCTCGAAACATATGCCAAGGATCTGCAAGATCAGCTCGAAGCCATTCAGGTGGAGTTCAATACGCGTCTGGCCGATTTCGAGAAGAACGCCGGCACCATGACCGATTCGGTCAAGCAGCTCAAAGAGACCGAGCTGGGTCAGTTGCAGCAGCGCTACCGCGACTTCTCGCAGATCGCTCAGCAGGACCTTTCGAAGAAGGAGCAGGAGTTGATGCTGCCCGTATTCGACAAGGCCAACGAGGCTGTCAAGAAGATCTCGCAGGCGGGCGGTTATCTTGTCGTGTTCAACACATCCAACTCGGCCGCAGCAGGTCTGGCCTACTTCGATGAGGCAGCCCTGACGGACATTACCGATGCCGTAAAGCGCGAGCTCAACGTTACCGAGGATACCTCGACTGCCAACTAAGCGATCGTCCGAGGCTGTCGCCTGCCGTCGCGGCAGGTGTCAGCGCCGACATCCGAATAGTCCATACTATCGCGCCTGCCTCAACGGCAGGCGTGTTTTTTTCTATAAGCATACTTTTCGTCAAAAATCATCGGCCCGCACCGCCGGCACGATAGGGGCTCGACTTGTCGAACACCCCATTGCCGAGCGACGAGGCGCGGACGCAAATGACGACCTTTCACGGGAAAGATTTTTTGTCAAAAGCGGTATTATGCAACGCAACGACGGAGCGAGGCGATGGGCTGTACTTGGCGAACATCCCATTGCCGAGCGACGAGGCGCGGCAGCAGAATGCCGATTTTCACGGGAAATTTTTCGTCAAAAGGCGTTAGTAGCGGTGCCGACATGAAATCGGGGCAGACGGGTAGTACTCGATGTACGTCCCGTTTGCCACGATGATTGAGGTAACGCTAATGGCGCCTTTTCACGAAAAATTATGAAAGAATGTTGATAAATACCCTCCGACATATTGATGCGTTGCTAAATTTTACCTACTTTTGTGGGCAACATATTAAACCCGATTGCTATGTCTTTTATCGATGAAAGGGTACAGTCGACAGGTCTCACATTCGATGATGTGTTGCTCGTACCGGCCTATTCAGACGTGTTGCCGAGAGAAGTGAATACCGCAGGCAGGTTCTCTCGAAATATCAGACTCAACATCCCGATAGTATCGGCGGCCATGGATACCGTGACCGAGGCTCCTCTGGCGATAGCGCTGGCGCGCGAGGGCGGCATAGGCGTGATCCACAAGAACATGTCGATAGCCGACCAGGCTGCGCACGTGAGACGTGTCAAGCGCGCCGAGAGCGGCATGATCTACGACCCGATTACGATATCGAAAGACCATACGGTGGGCGATGCGCTGGCGCTGATGCACGAGAACAAGATAGGAGGCATACCCGTCGTCGACGCCGACAACAAGCTGATAGGCATAGTGACGAACCGCGACCTGAGATTCCAGCCCGACAGCGAGAGGCCGATCGAGCAGGTCATGACGCGCGAGCGGATCGTGACAACGCACAACACCGAACTCAAAAACGCAGCCGAAGTGCTGCTGCAAAATAAGATCGAGAAGCTGCCCGTAGTCGACGACGAGGGTCATCTGATCGGTCTTATTACATATAGGGACATTACCAAATTGCAGGACAACCCCAATGCCTGCAAGGACGCGAAGGGACGTCTGCGCGTGGCGGCCGGCATCGGCATCACGCCCGATGCCATGGATCGCGTGGCGGCACTGGTGGCCGAGGATGTCGACGCCGTGGTGCTCGACTCGGCGCACGGACACTCCAAGGGCGTGGTCACGCTGCTGCGCCGCATCAAGGAGGCATATCCCGCGCTCGACGTGGTAGTAGGCAACATCGCCACGGCCGAGGCGGCGCGCTATCTGGTAGACAACGGTGCCGACGGCATCAAGGTCGGCATAGGCCCCGGCTCGATCTGCACCACCCGCATCATAGCCGGCGTCGGCGTGCCGCAGCTGTCGGCCATATACGACGCGGCGACGGTGGCACGCGCGGCAGGCATACCGGTCATCGCCGACGGCGGACTGCGCTACTCGGGCGACATCGTGAAGGCTCTGGCGGCCGGCGGCGACTCGGTGATGATAGGTTCGATGTTCGCAGGCGTCGAGGAGTCGCCCGGCGACACGATCATCTACAACGGCCGCAAATTCAAGTCGTACCGCGGCATGGGCTCGATCGACGCGATGAAGGCGGGCTCGGCCGACCGTTATTTCCAGAAGGGCTGCGAGGGCAATATCAACAAACTCGTCCCCGAGGGAATCGTGGGACGCGTGCCGTTCAAGGGCTCGCTGGCAGAGACGGTCTATCAGCTGGTAGGCGGCATACGTGCCGGCATGGGCTACTGCGGCGCACGCGATATCGACGAGTTGAAGCAGTCGCGCTTCATTCGCATCACGGCATCGGGCATGAACGAGAGCCACCCGCACGACATTACCATAACGAGCGAGACGCCCAACTACTCGCGCGAACGATAATACGTACAGCGATACCGACTCAACCCCGACGGAATGAACGAAATACAGAACGAAATAGCCGCCTGCGGACTCGTATGCGCCGCCTGCCGGCGATATAGCTCGGGCAAATGCCCCGGCTGCCGCGACTACGATAAGGCGCAATGGTGCGGTCTGCGCCGCTGCGTCATCGAGCGCGGGCTGAAAAGCTGCGCCGACTGCACGGCAGTGCCCGTGGCGGAGTGCCGCACATTCAACAATTTCATGAGCAAGGTATTCGGTCTGTTGTTCCGCTCCGACCGCCGCGGCTGCATCGAACGCATCCGCGAGGTGGGTTACGAGGCCTATCTCTCGGAGATGAAACTCGCCGGACGCATGAACCGCCCGGTCACTAAAAAATAGCGATCGGAAAACGCTGTTTCCCGCAAGCCGACCGCCGTGCCGGGTTCGCCCGGCCTCTGCCGGGGCGCATGGCAAGGCGCAAGGGAGATGACCGTTTACGGTAAGCGGGGGCAGAGCCGGAGTTATCGGAACGTTGTCGGACGCAGAAAAAGCCGAAACAAAATTCAACCCTACTTCTTATGCAGGAAAAAATAATAATTCTCGACTTCGGGTCGCAATACACGCAGCTCATCGCGCGACGCATACGCGAGATGCAGGTATACTGCGAGATACACCCGTTCAACAGGATGCCCGAACTGGACTCGTCCGTGCGCGGCGTAATACTATCGGGCAGCCCGTCGTCGGTGCGCGACGATCAGGCGCCACGCATAGATCTCGACGGCATCAAGGGACGTCTGCCGCTGTTGGGCATCTGCTACGGCGCACAATATCTCGCCCACTTCTTCGGCGGACGCGTCGAGGCATCGGCAAGCCGCGAATACGGCCGCTCGCAGATGCGCGTGGTCGAGCCGGACGACGCGCTGATGCAGTCGCTCTCGCCCCGGTCACAGGTGTGGATGTCGCACGGCGACACGATAACATCGATCCCCGACGCATACCGCATCGTCGCCTCGACCGACGACGTCGCCATAGCGGCCTACCGCATCGACGGCGAGCAGACATGGGGCATACAATTCCACCCCGAGGTATATCATTCGACCGAGGGCAAGACGCTGCTCGAAAACTTCGTCGTGGGCATCTGCGGCTGCTCGCAGTCATGGACGCCGGACAGCTTCGTCGAGACGACCGTAGATGAGCTGCGGCAGAAGTTAGGCGACGACAAGGTCGTATTGGGCCTCTCGGGCGGCGTAGACTCGACGGTGGCCGCCGTGCTGCTGCACCGCGCCATAGGCGACCGCCTCTACTGCATCTTCGTGGACTCGGGGCTGCTGCGCCGCAACGAGTTCGACGACGTATTGGAATCATACAAGGGCATGGGCCTCAACGTCAAGGGAGTCAAGGCGCACGACAAGTTCTTCGGCGATCTGGCCGGCGTAACCGACCCCGAGACCAAGCGCAAGATCATCGGCCGCGACTTCGTGGAGGTATTCAACGAGGAGGCGCAGCGCATACGCGACGTGAAGTGGCTGGCGCAGGGCACGATATATCCCGACGTGGTGGAGTCGGCCAAGGTCAACGGCATGGCCGTGGTCATCAAGTCGCACCACAACGTAGGCGGCCTGCCCGAGAAGATGAATCTGAAAATCGTAGAGCCCCTGCGTCTGCTCTTCAAGGACGAGGTGCGCCGCGTGGGTCTGTCGCTGGGCATCAGCCCGATGCTCATAGGCCGCCACCCATTCCCCGGCCCCGGACTCGCCATACGTATTCTGGGAGAGGTAACGCCCGAGAAGGTCGACATACTGCAAAGGGTCGACCAGATATATATCGACACCCTGCGCGAGGAGGGTCTCTACGACAAGATATGGCAGGCAGGCGCGATCCTTCTGCCCGTGCGCAGCGTCGGCGTTATGGGCGACGAACGCACCTACGAGAGCTGCGTTGCGCTGCGTGCCGTGACTTCGACCGACGGCATGACGGCCGACTGGGTGCATCTGCCCTACGAGGTTCTGGCGCGTCTTTCGAACGAGATCATAAACAAGGTGCGCGGCGTCAACCGCGTAGTCTACGACATCTCCTCGAAACCGCCAGCAACGATCGAGTGGGAATAAAACAAACGCCGGCTGCCTGAAATCGGGCAGCCGGCGTCATATTACCATTTCATATCGTCCCCGACCGGATTCTTCGCTGCGTTTTACCCAGAATGACGACACAGCAGTCACGTTATTACTTTCGGATTATCGCATCGCTCGGTATTCGAATCTTATGATATTTCCATAAAGAGTCTCTTCATAATATTATATTATTAAATTTGTCAGTATCAGATCATACCTCCTTCTTGTCGTCCCAATACTGTATAGCACCGCAGAACCGGCACTTTTCGTAGTGCCTCCATGTCTGCTCGGTTACGGTCATCACGTCGCCCGAACGTGTGCCGGCGGCGCTTTTGGCATGTGCGTATATCTGTTTGGGAGTGCTGCATATCATCTCGCTTTTGAATGTGCGCAGAGCGTCCGAACGGCCGCATGTAGGACATTTCAGACCGGCCATGGCCTTCTGCTGCCTGTTGTGTTTGATTATGCGGTAGATGATATAGCCTATCAATAACGGTATGCCGATGAATATGAAGCACGAGACGATCAGTGCGGCGATGATTATCCATGACGCAGCATCGGAGCTGTTGTCCTCCTCGACGGTAATTTTATATCTGTCCGACATGTTTTCGATCGTTTTTATTAGACTACCACTCTCGTTCGATATTTTCGACGGATCTGCGTATTGCGGCCAATGCCCGACTGTCGATCGAATTGCTGTTCGACCAGTTCGCGCTGCTCCTTACTATGCGGCAGCCCGCTCCTACGTTGCGGCTCTTGGTATAAATGACAACATATTTGTATCGGGAACCTGCGGGCAGTTGCAGGATAAGCGCGCTTGCGTGTCCTTTTGAAATGCCGTCTACATAACGTACTCTGCTCCAATCGGTATTTTTGTCCGACGAGTATTTCAGCTCGGAGTAGAGATTGTCAGCTGCCGTGCCGCTGTCGAACAGAGCGGTCAGAGCCGTTTTCCCTTGCGGGGACGACAGTTGCTTTACAGCCCGGAACAATCCGTTGTTGACATCTGTGGTTGCTTGTGCATCGGCGCATACGGATACCGCGAGCAGCGATGCCAATAAGATAAACAGTTTCTTCATAAACGATATTTTTTGTTTGGTATGTGCATAAAAAAAGCGCGGACAGAACTCTTCTATTTGCTGTTGAGGTCTTAGGATACCATGCTATCAAATATACGAGTAAAGCCCACGCCTTGCGGCGTGAGCGTCATCGCTTTACTCTCGATAGCCATGAAAGTTCCTAAGTTTCAACAGCGAGAATCAAAGCTAAACGCTTTTTCCGAATATGTCTTCAATGTGCGTAGCCGTCAGGCTAATGTTTCATAGGCTCCAATTGTATGGTTTTCGAATACGAAAGTACGAATAATCGTGCAGATAAGCAAGTCTGCCCGCCGTTCGTCGAAACAGATTTCCTTCAAACCGGCAAGACGGATAAAAGCCGGCTGAGCTGCCGGCTATAACGTTATACGGGCGAAATTGCCGTTTATCCGGATCGTCGCCTCATGTCCCACGAAGCGGACGAGCAGATAGTTAGGATCGTCCGCCCCGCCGGGGAAATGGTCTTTATACCATTCCTGCCACATCCGGCGCCGGATCCGGTCGTCGGTCACGATCTCGACCGTGCCGCGCAGAGCTACGCTGTCGCCATAAGCCGAGTAGCAGAGTCCCGCACGCGGGTTGCGCCCGAAGTCGGCCGCCTCGGCCGAATCGGCTCCCGTCGCTATCCACACCTCGTTGCATCCCGACGTATGTCCCTTCGAGAGCGTCACGGGACGCGGGAATCCCTCGGCATCCACCGAAGCCAGCGTTACCTCGCCGCACTGCGCCAGCAGAGCCGTCGCACGCTCGACGAGGCTCCGCGAATCGCCCGCCGCCCACCGTTTGAGCTGCGGGAAGTACCCGCGCATCTGCGCCTTGTACTGCTCGGGAGTAAGGTTCCAGCCGGCAGCCTCGTTGACCTGATCGGTAAAGCGGGCGCAGAACTCGATCATCTGCCCCATGGTAAAGTCCTGAGTGAATGCTCCGTCCTTATAGCAATAAAGGCAATAATCCTCGCTCGCGGCGCCCTGCTTCTCAGTACCTCTGTTATTGTCGTCGAGCGGCATGCCGCAGCTCTGACATATTTTCAACTCCATTAAACGACGTATAAATAATTTGCGAATCCTACATATCCTACGATGCACGCCCCTGCACCGCATTTCGCCTTGCAATGCCCCACCTCTTCGGATCGGACGTTAGCCACCTAACGGATTAGCCCCGAAGCCGGTACGGCAGGCATCGCGTATCGCGCCGCCCGTCAGAACGGCAGATCGTCCGGATCGTCGGCGGGCATGGCCGGAGCCGGAGGCTGAGGCTGCGCCTGCGGTTGTGCATACTGAGGCTGCGAGTAGGCCGGCGACTGCGGCTGGCCGTACGGCTGCTGCGAGTATGACGGCTGCTGCGACGGCTGGCCGTAGCTCTGTCCCTGCGACGCGCCCGTGCCCGCCGCCGAGTCGGAGCGGCGGCCGAGCAGCTTCATCTCGTCGGCCAGTATCTCGGTCGTATAACGTTTGTTGTTGTCCTTGTCGGTCCACTCGCGGGTGCGCAGACGCCCCTCGATATAGAGCTGCGAGCCCTTGCGCACGAAGCGGTCTACCGTCTCGGCCAGTCCGCGCCAGAGCGTCACGGTGTGCCACTCGGTATGCTCGGTGGTCTCGTTGGTCTGACGGTTGTACATTCTCTCGCTCGTGGCCAGACGCACGCGCGCGACCTTGACGCCCGACTCCATGGCACGCACCTCGGGGTCGACGCCCACGTTGCCGACTAAAATTACCTTGTTTATCATATCGAATTACTTTAAGACTATTAGCCAGTCGAACTCTACGTCGGGTCTCATTCCCGATCGGAATACTCTATATCGGCCGTTAGGCTGCCCGTGAAGTCGGCATCGGAGCCCTCGATGATCTCCATCTCTACCGGCTGGTAGTAGAGCGCGCGCCGCAGTCTCTCGGAGAAGCGTTTGCAGCGCCGCAGCTTGACGGCATCCTTCTCCGTCATGAGTATTATGGCGCGGGGATGACGGTCGACGAGCCGCTCCATGGCGGTTATGTCGTCGGTCGTATAGCGGTGGTGGTCGCCGAAAAAGAGCGTGTCGACCACGTTGTAGCGCACGGCCATGTCGCGCTTGAACACGCGCGGATTGCCTATGCCGGCCATAAGCACCGCCTGCGAGCCGGGATCGACCTGCTCGCGGTCGGGCTCCTCGAACAGCGGCCTTATCGGCAGCGGACGTGTGCGCGAGAAATATACCTTCTGGAATGCTATCTGTTTGAGCTGCTTGCGCCAGATGCGCTGGTCGAGCGGCGTCATGTCGTCGGGACACTTCGTGACGATGAAGTGGTGTGCGGCACGCAGCCGCGACGGGATATCGCGCAACGATCCTGCCGGCAGCATTTTGTCGCTCGATACCGGACGCGTTGCGTCGACGATGATGACATTGACCTTGGCCGCGACGCTGCGGTGCTGAAACCCGTCGTCCATGACTATAAGGTCGACCTCGGGGTGTTCGCGCCGTATGCGCCTTATGCCCTCGGCGCGCTTCTCGCAAACGATGACCGGCACGTCGGGGAATTTGAGCTTTATCTGCAACGGTTCGTCGCCCGCGTCGAGATACGACGACGAACGCTTCACTTCACGGTAGCCCTTCGTGCGGCGGCCGTAACCGCGCGAGAGAAGCGCGATGTTATAGCGGTCGCTCAGATGCGCGATGATATACTCCGCCGCAGGGGTCTTGCCCGTACCGCCGACGGTAATGTTGCCCACGCACACGACCGGTATGTCGAACGACTCGCTCTTGAATATATGCCAGTCGTAGAGACGATGCCTCAACGCCACCGCCCCCTTGTAGAACCATGAACATATTTCCAACAACAGTTTCGACATAATACCATTTGCGGATATAACGACTACATCCGCGAAAAGCGTACAATTCCGACCAAAGGTAAAAATTAATAATCGATTTCCCAAATAAAAGCCCCTCTATTTCCGTTTTACGCATGTACCGCGGCCGGGGCGCATTGGCCGGTCGCAAAAAAATTACTAACTTTGCCGTTATGAAACATCTCTTCAAATCTACATTCGCAATACTGGCGCTCACGGCGGCCGCCTGCACAGGCCGCGGCGACAAGGCGCAGCAGCAGCAGGCGCAAACCGAACCGGAACCGCCTAAGACGGAGTACGGCATCGTCGTCGACGACTACCGCACCGAGCAGGGCGTCGTTGCCGGCGGCCAGACCGTCGGCAGCATACTCTCCTCATACGGCATATCGGCCGCAAAGATCGACCGTCTGGACAAGGCTGCCGCCGAGGTATTTCCTCTGAGGCAGATACGCGCCGGCAACCGCTACACGATGTTCCTGCACCAGGAGGGAGACTCGGTGCGCCGTCTCGACTACATGGTCTACCACCGCAATCCGGTCGACTATGTTGTCTTCGCCTTCGACGGCGACTCGGTGGGTGTAGCCACGGGCGCGCGCGACGTGACCACCGTCAGGCGCAGGCATACGGCCAACATATCGTCGTCGCTCTGGGGCGCGATCATGGAGCACGACATGCCATACGCTCTGGCCGCCGAGCTGGACGACATATACCAGTGGACGATCGACTTCTTCGGCATACAGAAGGGCGACGGCTTCACGGTCATATACGACGAGAAGTATATCGACACCGTATGCGTCGGCATAGGGCAGATCTGGGGGGCGCGCTTCGACCACGCCGGCAAGACCTATTACGCCATACCCTTCAAGCAGGACGGCAAGCTCAAATACTGGGAGGCCGACGGCAAGTCGCTGCGCAAGCAGATGCTCAAAGCGCCGCTCAAATACACGCGCATAAGCTCCAAGTTCTCCAAGTCGCGCCTGCACCCCGTGCATAAGGTCTACCGCCCGCATCTGGGCGTCGACTACGCAGCCCCGACCGGCACGCCCGTACACTCTGTGGCCGACGGTGTCGTGACGTTCAAGGGCTGGGGCGGCGGAGGCGGCAACACGCTTAAAATCAAACATGCCGGCAACCTTATGACAGGCTATCTGCACCTTAGCCGATACGCCCCGGGCATCTCCGTCGGCACGCGCGTGTCGCAGGGGCAGCTCATAGGCTATGTCGGCCGTACCGGCACCGCCACGGGACCTCATCTCGACTACCGCATCTGGAAGAACGGCACGCCGATCGACCCGCTCAAAATACCGCAGGAGCCTGCCGAGCCTGTCGCCGAAGCATCCCGCTCGCAGTTCGAATGGGTGCGCGACCGCATCGTGGCCGAGCTCGACGGCGAAGTGACCGATGCCGAGCGCATCACGCAGCTCGATTCGATACCGGCCGCGACCGTACTTACCGTGCGCGACAGCACGGCGACGGCCGCACCGGCACCCGCAACCGAGACTCCGCAGCCATGATCGACAAGCGCATATCGAAGTTCATCGGGCGCCACCACGTCATGACGCTCGCTACGCTCTCGGAGGACGGCTCGCCCTACTGCGCCAACTGCTTCTATGCCTACGACGCCGAGCGCAACCTGCTGATCTTCACATCCGATATATCGACGCGACACGCCTCGCGCTTCGACACCCATACACGCGTGGCAGCCTCGATCGTGCTGGAAACGCGCATCGTCGGCCGCATCGAAGGCTTGCAGCTCTGCGGCAGCGTCTCGCGCGCCGATGCCGCGGCCAAGCGGCGCTACATCGCGCGCTTTCCCTATGCGGCCGCGGCACCGCTGACGCTATGGGCGATAGAGATCGACTACATGAAATTTACGGACAACACACTCGGATTCGGGAAAAAACTGATATGGCAAAAAGAATCGCAGCAATAATCGTCGCCGGCGGCAGCGGCCGCCGCATGCAGTCGCACCTGCCCAAGCAGTTCATGATGCTCGGCAACATGCCGGTGCTGGCACGCACGATCAACACTATGGCGCGTGCGCTGCCCGGAGCCGACATAGTCGTCGTGCTGCCCGAGGAGCATATAGGCATGTGGCGCAACCTCGCCGCCCGCTTCGACGTGGCGCCCCACCGCACCGTGGCCGGCGGCCGCGAGCGGTTCGACTCCGTCCGCTGCGGTCTGGCCGCCGTGGCGCCCGAGGCCGCGACGATAGCCGTACACGACGGCGTGCGCGCGCTGGTCAGCCGCAAGCTAATCATCCGCACGCTGCTCGACGCCGAGCGCAGCGGCGCCAGCATACCGGTCGTCGAGCCGGTCGACAGCTGCCGCATCGTCGACGGCGGCGGCTCGCGCATCATCCCGCGTGCAAGCCTGCGCATGGTGCAGACACCGCAGATATTCTCCGCAGAGATACTGCGCAGGGCATACGACCGCCCCTACGACGAGGCCTTTACCGACGACGCGTCGGTGGTCGAGGCGTCGGGCGTCGCCGTCTCGCTCGTCGAGGGCGAACGCACCAACATCAAGCTCACGACACCCGAGGACATGGCCTATGCCGAATACCTGATTTCCGAAAACGATACAGACTTACCGCAATGAAAAAATTCACATACCGCAGCGACCGCCGCACGCGCTACATAACCGCAGCGATGCTCCTCGCGATGTCCTCTCTGGGCATCGGGCTGATGCTTTTTTACGACGGAGGCTTCTTCTCGACATGGTACCTGACCCTCATACTGGCGCTCTTGGCTCTGGCTGCGCTGTCGATACCGCGCAGCATCGTCATCACCGACAGCAGCATCGAGGTGCGCTGCCTTTGCAACCTTATCGAGATCGAAACATCGGATATAGTCTCCGTGCGCCGCGTCTCGCGCGACGAGCTGCGGCTATTCCCCCTCATGGGCATCTGGGGTGTGTTCGGATACTACGGTCGATACTTCGACCGGCGCAACATGATGACCGTGCAGCTCTACGCTACGCGCTGGGACGACTTCATCGAGATCGTCGACTCGTCGGACGAGTACTACTACCTCTCTACCGACCGCGCAGACGAGCTTCTGTCCGCCATACGCATCTGCCTGCCCGACAAGGCCGCCGCCTGATCGGCCGTTGCCGGCTGCGGTTTGTGACGGCATTGCATTTCTCGACTCGGTGCAGAGCGCCGGCGCATAGAGCGCTACCTCTGACATCTCGACATTTCTCGGCACACCCACCCCATTCGCTGACGCATATAACGGCATTCCGAACCGAATGATACGGAGTATTGCGCTCGGACAGTACTATTATCGCGTCGAACACGGCCGGCAGCATAATGCTGCTTTTACAATAAAAAGTGCGCAGCTGAGCCTTTAAGTATTACCGCACCATCCGTTTTAATGGTCCTCGGCTGATTGGTATACTTTTGTCTCAGTGCGCACTATCGAAAGCTGCACGCCGACCGATCGCGTTAATACCCGATAAACATCGGCCGGCCATGCAGCCCGAGTAAGGAATTAATCGGTACCCGGATCAAATCGTTCTCTTATATCTTCGGCCGGATCTGAGCCGTATGCCGCCTTATCCTTATCGCTATATCGATCGACTTTCTGGCCGATCTTTTTGTCTATATCCGCAGCAACAGCTTTCTGCTCTCCGTTGTCCCCGTCCGGTTCTGCCGGGACTACACTCACGGTCTGCTTCCCGGCCACGGCTTGCGTAAGCTCTTGGGCACCGGCCGGCTTCCTACCGTGCCCGTTGTCCTCGTCCCGCTCAGCCGGCCTTTCACTCGCCTCCGCCTCGGTTACGGTCTTTGCAAGTGTCCTGCCATACTCCAAGAAGTGTATATGTCTCTGGCAAGATATCTTTATGCACTCCTGCATTGCGCGCAGTCGCCGAAAATATGATTTGTACTTGTGCCATGTCAGCCTCTGCGCCGGGTCGATCGCTTCGTAGTCGCGATATGCCGTCAGATTTTCGAAGAACTCTGCATATACCTCATCTTCGGGACGAAATCCGTTTGCCAGCGCCCGCGAATAGTGCCTTACGCGCTTGAACAGCGGTAGTATCTGCGTCGTGTGAATCTGATTCTTCGCACCGTAAAATACCGTCTCCTCGGCGCGCAGCATAAGCGTTGCCGCATGCGAGAGACTGACGGCCGCCAGCTCCGGCCGGTGTTTGTTCCACATACGTACGGCCGTGCGCAGCATATCGCCCGCAGCACCGTACAGAAACTCGTATCGCCGCCTGAGCCCCGCCGCAGCCTCGGGTGTGAGCGATCTTGCCGCGGGCAACGGGTTGCCTATCGAGCCGTTGTCGTAAAGGATGATGCCTTCGCTGAGAATGCCGGCATAGAACCAGCTGTCGCGACAGCTGCGCTCCATAAATTCGTATTGGACGGTCTCGATTCTGATCCGGCTCTCCTCGCGTATCTCGCGCGGGAAGCAGATGTCGAGCATAGGCTCTATCTGCCAGCCCTCGACGGTAGGCATCGAACGTGTCACGAGGAGCAGCTCGTAGCCGCCGATCTCACTGCGCATGCGGCTGCCGGCATATCGGCCGTAGAGTATGGCGCGGTCGTATGGCATTATCGTCCTAAGCAATCCCAACAGATACTTCAATTCGGAGCGATGAATACTCGTCAGGGGTGGCCATGTATAGTGCAGGCTCATGGAGGAAAGGTGTTTGAGTGGTTGATGGTGGATTAGCCTGCCCCGGGAAAATAAAAGGGGGCGCGGTGGCAGCCCCTGCTTGTCGGTCTTGGGAACCTAAATCTGGAAACTGCCATGCGCCCTTGCTGCCCTGCCCGCAAAAAACGAACAGGACATAACAAGGACTGACAACATCTATACCCAGTTCAAACAACCTCCTAAGAGGCTCCCAAGTTTACAAGCAGGTATAAAGAGTTGTTTACCCTTTATAAGTTATGTCCATCGGCCTATGCCGAGTCGTAGATGTTCCGTTTCATAATCCGCCGTGTTTCTTTTAAGCGTCTCCTGCCGCCTCCCTCGGAAACATTGCAGACTATTTGCAGAACGATAAACAAATATAGTTGTTTTTATGGGTTTTGCAAAACGCATTGTCGGAAAATTTCATAATTTTGTCGTTATGAAACGAACCACCCGATTCTTACCGCCGCGCAAACGTCAGGATTTGCAGCAACTGACTGCTCTCATTTGCGAGCAGATCAAGCAGGTCGAGATGATTATTCTGTTCGGCAGCTACGCCAAGAATAAATACGTCGACTACGACCAGCGCATCGAGTTCGGTACGCCCACCTACTACATGAGCGACTACGATATCGTGATTCTGACGCGCAAGCCGATCGGGGCTATCGAATCATCGTTGTACGAGAAGATCAAAGACAGGTTTTTCGAGAACAAGAACCGACCGTTCCATACACACC
>Ga0137307_101210_pt1 | contig 24580 bp, 22 predicted proteins | sample NAcewD2O_March_2_FD_97180 | JGI IMG/M metagenome (GOLD analysis project Ga0137307, IMG submission 97180) | Mouse cecal microbial communities from Vienna, Austria - N-Acetylglucosamine amended D2O_March | ecosystem: Host-associated > Mammals > Digestive system > Large intestine > Cecum | place... | reverse complement strand
CGTCTGCTCGCGCAGCCACTCCGGAAAGGCGTTGCGTATCTCGTCGATCTTGCTGTTGGCAAGCTGTATGGCCTCGCCGTCGCGCACTTTCACCTCTTTCAGCTCCCCGTCGATGAGCTTCGTTACCTTCTTGGTAATGTCGGGCGAGGTGTTTTGCAGGGCGTGCTTCAACAGGTGGATGCCGTTGTATTTGCGGCTCTGCGAATCGACGGCGTACTGATTCAGAATCTTCGCGTTCAGAGAGGAGGCCTTGACGCTGTATTCGTCGATGTCGGGGGCATGGCTCACCTTGACTTCCGTATCGAACAGCGAGGAGGCGAACTTTTCATAGACGCCTTTGGGTATCCACCGCTCGCCGAAGTTGAAGTCGAGGTCGTCGAAAGCAATGGGCTTCGGGGCTGCCGCCCGCAGGGCTTCGAGCGATTCCCGTATCGCCTCGTCGTCGGGGTGTTGTGTCAGAAAAGTCTGCACCCGGTCGGCTTTCTCGATGACGTTCCCCGCGATGAACTTGTCGGCGATCTCGTAGCGGTCGATGAGGGGATTGAAGTAAATGCGTCCTTTCAGTTCTTCGAGCATCTGCGGCTGTGTAGCTCCCGTGAGCGAAGCCATGTACTCCAAGTCGACCCGCCCATATTTGTTCAGACTGGCGACCAGTGCCTCGTTTGCATCCTCAGCATGGGTGATCTCGTTGGGGTTGAAAGCTACGGGATGATCGAAAATATCGGCCTTGCGGGCTTTGCCGTCGATGTAGCGTTCCAGCGACAGAATCTCCGTACCCCGCGCATCCATCTTGATGAGGTCGAGGTTGCGTTTGTCGTTGAGCCGCCAGAAACGCTCTGTGAAGTTGTCATAGAGCCGATTGAGCATCTCGCGCAGGGCGGGATTCTCCGTCTGTGTCTGCGCCTCGTTGTCGTAGAGGTGGAAATAGGTGTCGCGAATCTCGATGTAGAGGGAGGCTTTCGAGCGCTGCGTGGGCGACAGATTCAGCGGGTGGAACATAGGACGCAGGGCATCGAGGTCGCGTAGATAACCGACACGACCGTTTTCATCCATCGCCAGCGTCCCCTCCCGATAGTGCGAGAGCATCTCCCCGCCGAAAGCACGCGGCTCCGTATCGGCCTGCGTACGGGGCGAGGCGGCACGCTGTTCCCGACGTTCGGAGGCTTCCTGCCGAAGCTCCGCCCGTCGTTCGGGCGAGAGTTCCATCATCATTTGGTAGAATCCGTTTATCGGCGGGTTCTCCTCCCAGTTCAGACTTGCATACAGCTTTTCAGGGTCGTAATCCTCTTGCTCCGGCGCTGCGGGCTGTTCTGCAACAGGTTCGGCGGGCTGCGGCTCCGACGGCGCAGGTTGGTCGAACATCGACGGCTGACCGGCCGGTTTTCGGGTCGGCGCACGGCGGTTCCTGCGCTTGGGAAGTGTCTGACTGCGTTCCTGCTCGGTGAATCCGAACAGGTCGTAGAGCGTCAACAGCGGCTCCTGCGGTGCGACGGTTTGTTCGGGCTGCGACGCGGCCGGATCTGCAATACCGAAGTCTTCGGGTTGCGGCGGGGCGGCATCCCATATCTGCCGCTCTTTTTCCGCCGCCCACGTCCCGAACTCGGCCAAGTCTTTTTCCGACAGAGTGGGTTCCACGGCTTGCTGCGGACGTTGCGGCGCTTGTTGCCGCACCTCGTCGGCAGGAGCATGGGACAGGTAGTAGCTTACGTCGAGATTCGCACAGAGGTCGTCCGAGAGCATTTGCCGCAACTCGTTAGCGATAGCGATAATGCCTCCCGTATGCGTGAACTCCATCGCGGGTTTTCCGTAAGGGTCGGTGCCGACCTTTGCGTCGGTATGTATCACGCGGTCGAACGTTCGGAACAGGTTGTTCACCCGAATGCCGTTCGACAGCTTGCGGGATTCGATGAAATCCAGCTGTCGTTGGGATAGTTCGCCCGCCGTGGCTTTCTTCTGCAAGATGATAAGGTCGCTGCCGACCTCGGTTCCGGCATGGTCGGAAAATAGGTTGTTCGGAAACCGCACGGCCGACACGACATCGCACCGCTTCATCAGCCATTCGCGCACGGGACGTCCCTGCTCGGCATTGAGCACGCCCTGCGAAGTGATGAAGGCCACGATGCCGCCCTCGCGCACCGTATCGACCGTCTTCATGAAGAAGTAGTTGTGCAGCGTGCGTGTTCCCTGACGCCGCACGGGGTCGGTATGGGTCGAGAAAAAAGGGTCGAACAGTGCTACGTCTCCGAACGGGATGTTGCTCACGGCCATATCGTAATGACCGGCGTACTTGGGTTCGATCGTTTCATATCCCTGCGCCCGTACGCGGCTTCTCGGATGCAGGTGTTTGAGGATAAGAGCCGTCGCGGGGTCTTTCTCGAAGCAGGTTATCTCGGCGGAAGGCTGGTTTATTGCCAAGACTTTCGGAAAGACACCCGTGCCGGCGCTGGGATCGAGAATCCGTTTGGGAGCAATCTCTCTGTTCCATATCGTATCGACAATGGCATACGCGACTTCGGGCGGCGTATAGAATGCCGTCAGCACCGAGTTTCGGATTCCGTCGATGTAGCGTTTGTACTCCCGCTCACCGGCGGTATTGCTCTTGATGACCTCGTGCAGTTCCGCCACGAGGTCGGCCATGCCGTCGGTATTCCGTTTGCTGTCCGGGGCTTCCAGCACCTCTTTGATCGCCCCGAAGCCGCTGTATGCGGCAAGTCGTGCGGATTCCTCCGGGGAGAGGTCGTGCGGCTCCCGTTCGAGCGCGAAAGCTGCTTTCAACGTGTCGATGTTTTGGCGAAGATGCGCCTTCTTATTGTAAGCCATCTTCGAGCAGTATTTGAACGGTTCCTACAAGTTCGGTGTAGAGCAGCTGATATTCCGGAGTCGCGGCGAAATCGTCCGCAAGGTCGTACTTCGCCAGCACGTCGCGCAATGCGGGCAAAGTCAGCAGCCGGAGTGCGACCGCGCGGGCCGCCTCTTCGGGAATCGCCGAGGCGAACTCGTCCCAAAGGATATGCACCAGCGTATTGTAAGGCGAGAAATGAAGTCCGCGGTACAGCTCCTCGCTTGCGGCCGCTTCGGCTTCGGTATGGGTGCTACCCGCACGAATCGCGTCGCTGTACGCCTCAGCGGCACGGTCGGCACGCCCAGCGATGAACGACCTGTCGACGGCAAGTTCGGGATGGCTGTCGCGCAGATACGAGAGCAGAGAAAGTCCGTAATAGGACAACTCCTCGTAAGGGGATTGTTGTTTGTCTGACATGATTCGGATTTTTTAGTGGCTGGGAAAAGTGAAAAAGGCGCTCCGGGTTCCCATCCGAAGCGCCGCCACTAAAAAATCCATCGGACAAGCATCATCTCGTCGATAAGATTCTTCAGTGGCAAAGGTAACGATTATTTTCGTTTATTCCCTTTTCCCGTTTTCGGTTTGTTGCGCGGTGCGAAGTCGAAGACGGTTTTATACTCCTTGTCGAGCGTGAGCGCCGCCTCGAACGTTTCGCCGTTGCTTTTGGTGAACCCTTTGATGACCGAGGTTTTGCCGTTGGTCACGAGGTCGGCGAGCTGGGCATCGGTCAGTTCCTTGCGGGCGACGGTGCGCCAGACAGTAAGCCCGCAGTCGGCATTTTGGCACTTGGCGACTTTGGGATAGAAAACGACCTGCTTCCCGCAGCGGGGGCAGACGGCTCCGCCACGTTCCGGCGTGTTTTCGATCTTGACCGCCAGCAACTCTTTGGCAATCTGTGCGGCATAGACCTCGATACCTCGGTGGAACGTGAAAGCATCCATTTCTGCGGTGGCGATTTTCGCCAAAGCCAGCTCCCAGCCACCCGTCATGGCGACGTCGGCGATTTTCTTGTCTTTGACGATTCCGTACACGGCCAGTCCCTTGTCGGTCGGGACGAGCGACTTCTTCTCACGGCGGATGTAATCGCGAGCAACGAGCGTCTCGATGATGGCGGCACGGGTGGCAGGTGTTCCGATGCCGGAATCCTTCATCGCCTCGCGTTCGGCCTCGTCCGTCAGGCTGCGACCGGCCGTCTCCATTGCGGCCAGCAAGGAACTTTCCGTATGAATGGGGTGCGGTTTGGTCTGCCTGCGCTCCACGTCGCAGCCCTTTACCGGCAATTCGTCGCCCTCCTGCAATGCGGGCAGTGCCGCCGTCGTGTCGTCCGCCTGCTCCTCCGGCTCCCGCCAGACCTTACGCCAGCCGTCCTCTCGGACGACCGTACCTTTGGCGACGAACTCCATGCCGCCGCATTCCAGACGGGCGGTCGATATGTCTTTGACGCAGACCCCGCCGAAGGCTTCGACCATACGGCCGGCAATCAGGTCGTAGATCGTCTGTTCCTCGGCCGGCAGCCCTTTCGGCGTTACCTCCGTAATGAGCAGGGCATGATGATCCGTTACCTTGTCGTTGTCGACGGAGCGTCGGTTGATTTCCGAACCGGCAACGGCGGCCGCCTCCCGACCGAACAGGGGATGCTCCCGCAAGGTCGCGAGCAGCGGGCGGATTTCGGCTGCGACGTCTTCGGGAATGTAACGCGAGCCGGTGCGGGGATAGGTGATGTGCTTCTTTTCGTAGAGCGTCTGCGCGATGCCGAGGGTCTTGTCGGCCGAGAATCCGTAGCGCGTGTTGGCCTCCTTTTGAAGCGTCGTGAGGTCGTACAGCAGGGGCGGCTGTTCCTTTACCTCCTTGCGCTCGACGCGGACTACACGTATCTGTTCGGCATCTATGACGGCGGCATAGGCCGTTTGCGCCGCATGTTCGTCGTCGAACCGTTGTGCCGAAAGAGCGGCGAAGAGCGTCGCGTCTTTAGCCGTCGAGAGTTTGAGTTGATAATAGGTCGCAGGCTTGAAGGCCTTGTTTTCCAGATAGCGGGAGCAGATGATGGCCAGCGTGGGGGTCTGGACACGTCCCAGCGACCACACGCCGCGGCCGGCGGCGATGGAGAGGGCCTGCGATGCGTTGATGCCGACGACCCAATCGGCCTCGCTGCGGGCTTTGGCCGAGAGGTAGAGGTTGTCGTACTCCTCGCCCGGCCGGAGGTTCTGCAACCCCTCGCGGATAGCCTTGTCGGTGAGGCTGCTGATCCACAGCCGCACGAACGGCTTGCGGCACTCCAAAAACGAGTAGATATAACGGAAAATCAACTCGCCCTCGCGTCCGGCATCGGTCGCGACGACGATACGGTCGGCCATGTTGAACAACTCTTTGATGACGGAGAGCTGTTTCAGCACACCCGGATCGGATTTGTACTCCTTGCCCTCCCTGATCTGACGGGGCAGGAGGATGAACTTCGGCGGCAGGATAGGCAGATTCTCCGCCTTGAATCCCTCGATGCCGTACTGCTGGGGCATGGCCAGCTGGATGAGGTGTCCGAAAGCCCACGTTACGACATAGCCGTTTCCCTCGATATAACCCTCCCGGCGGTTCTTGGCGCCCACGATGGCGGCGATTTCGCGCGCTACCGAGGGCTTTTCTGCGATGATTACTTGCATGATGATATTCGGATTTTTTAGTGGTCGTTGTTGTTTTCTTGATGTTCCCGTTTCTCTTTCTCGCGTTTCAGACGGGCGATCAGTTTACGGTCGTAGTAGACGTGGTTGCCGTTTTCGTCGTAGTATTGTCGGTCGTCGTCCTCCCACCCATCCGAGGGCAGACGTTTCCCGACATGGAGGTATAAGGCGATAACTCCGATATTGAGGAGTACCAATACTCCTATAATCACATAGATCGTCTCCATACATCTAATGTTTCAGACCTTTGGAATTGTTTTTTCGATAAGTACGGGCGGCTCGTTTCTCCTGCGTCGGCGTAGGTTGCTGCTGTCCCTGTTTGAGCGGCTCTTTCACATTTTTGACCGCCTCGACCGTCTTGCCCTCGGAATTGACAGCCACCTGCGTGCGGCTCTCACTGGCAGGCTTCACCTCGGCGCCCTGCCGCTTGGCACGGTCGGGGTTCCATTTGAAGAAGTCCATCTTGCCCAGTGCGAAATTGGGCTTGACCCATGCGTTGAAAGGTTCGCCCTGACCGTCCTTGACCATGCCCTTGATGTAGAACGCCTTGACGTCCGCACGCTTGGAGGGGTCTTTGACGGCCTCCGACCATTGTTTGTAAGCCTCGTCGGGAACGGCGGCTTTGAGAATCATGTGATGGATCGTCAGTTCGGGAGCCTTGCCCATCTCCTTTGCCTCCCGTGCGCCTCGCTCGGCGCGCTGTTGCGTATGGATGGCCCGGTTCTCGGCCTGATACCGTTTTCTGTCCAGTCCGTCATAGGAAAATTCGTAGTTGCGTTCGGCGGCGTCGATCTGGATATAGGCGTCCCGCTTGTAACCGGCACGGGTCGTATAGCCCTCCAATAGCACCTTACCGCCGCCGTAGAAGTCTATCTGACGACCCTCGGAGAGTTCGGCATTCTTGATGTTGGCTCGCTTTTCCAACAGTTCGACGGGCATATACTCCAGCGTATTCGTCCACTTGTCGCGCGAGACGTAACAAGGGGTCAGTTTCCCCGGCTCCAATTCGAGGTCGAGCACCTTGCCGGCATGGCGGCCATTGGTGAGGTTGTTCTTCACCTCGTCGTCGAGCAGCACGCCGTGGAAAGGCGCGTCGAGGTCGGGCTTCTCCTGCCAGTAATGCGGAATGACTTTGAGGGAGCCGTCGGCCTGCTCCTCGAGCGACACGCGCCCTTTGGTCGCCACGCGCAGGCCGCTTTCCAATTCGGGACTCATGTCCACCAGCCCGTTCGACTTGTGGCCGTAAGACATGGCCCGCAGGTGCGGCTCGATGTCCTCCATGCGGATGCCTTTCTTGGCCAGATCGTCGAGGTCGATTTTCGAGGTGTCCAGCGGCTCGAAACGCTGCTCCTGCGCTTGAACTCTCTCGGCCGGATTTACCCGATACGCTTCCAGCGCCTGCGGGTCGAAGTCGATGCGGATAAGCTGTTCGAGCGCACTTTGAGCCATGATGAAAATGCCCGTATGCGAGGGGCTTTCGGCCTCCTGCATGAACTTCTTGAAGAAAGTTTCGAGCGCCGAATCCTGCGTATTCACGTTGAGCAGGTTCGACACGTTTTGCTGGGTAGGTTCGACGGTGTGGAGATTGCCCACAGAATCCATACCCGTAACGGCCCTGACACGACCGTCGTCGGCTTGTTGAACGAGCATGACCTGTTTGGCGTCGTTCGTTTGTTTTTCGTCCATAATTACGATGATTTTAAGTCGCACCAATAGCGATGCGAGGACGAAAATAGGAGTAACTTATTGCAAGAAAAAGAGTTGTCGCGTCTATGGCCGTATGAGGTTGCGAAGTGGCCGTTTGTGGCGTCGAAAGGTATTGGCAGCGGTTATAAATATCCCTATTGTAAAATCGCCATTACGGAATACGTTTTTACTGCAAGAAACGCCATTTGAAAAATAAAAACGGCTTGGATATTCCAAGCCGTCGTATCTTTTCTTTTCAGAGAAAGTATCTTGTTACTTTCGGAATCACTCGATTTTTCCCATTTTCAACTCGGTCTTCAATATTTCGTACACGTAAGCCGAACTTTCGATGTAAAGTCCGGTTTGCGGATCGGAGAGTTTGGTAAACGTCTCCGAATTATGGAACATAGCGATTGCTTCGGTTAGGGCCAGACTTCTATCTTCCATGAGATAAGCGACTATGTCTTTGGTAATGCCTTCAATGAGGTATTGCGCTTTTTTATCGGTCATAATACAGTCAGATATTGGATGGCACGTGCCGAGTGAAAGAAATATTGCGACGAAATTTTCTTGTAACGCAATCCCGCCACCAACATCGGCAGGTCGATGATTCCGTCGTCGAAATTGCGGAAAAGCGTGGCGATGGTATCGTCCGCCACAGGGCCTATCACGATGTCGTAACTGTGAACGGGATGTTCGCCTTCACGACTGCGGTTCGCCATGACGAACAACGCCCACTCTTCGTTCGGCTCCGAGAACCGCTTTACAGCTAATATCCCATCCGCCGAAGCTGCCGCCTCGTCGAACTCGAAAGCGGTAACGACCGGCTCTCCGCCATAAATCGCCGCCGTACGACGAGCCATCTGCATGGCCTGCTCCTCAATCTAGGTCAGGTAAAACCCTTGTCCGAAATCCTTGTAGGGTTTGCATCGGGCGAAATCGATCCGCTCGATTGCAGTGTTGGAGCCGTGGTACAGTTTCATCGTATGCCTCCTCCGTTATTGAAACAAACCTGCGTCAAATCCTGTATGCTGTCCTGCAACGAGAGCAAGTGTTCCGCCTCGAAATGCTCGGCAAGGAAATCCAGCCCTTTGTAACGATTCAAGTAGTTGCTGGCTTCCCGCACGGTCATACCATGCGTTGAAGCGAACTCCCCGATATTCGCTACGATATAACCGATAATGCGGCGATCTACCCGTGTTGTCGGGTGCAGATTTACCGAAGCCGATAGATTGAGTGCCTCCAAAACTTTCGTAACGGTCTTGATGGTCAGGCCGCGTCCGCTCTCGATTTTGGAGATCTGAGCCTTGCCTACGCCGACCCTCTGCCCCAGCTCCTCTTGCGTAAGACCCCGACGCATGCGCTCGCGATGGATCAGCATGCCGATATTATCTATGTTCGTATTCATGTCCATCGTTTTTGCAAATATAATGCAAAGTTTCCTATTTTGGAAACCTCTATGCGAAAACTTTGCCTGAATAATAATGTATTGAATACTATTCAACACAGTAAAAGCCGTAGTTTAACTTATTTTTAATGTGAATTTTGTATCTTTGTTACTATGAGAAGATCTAAATATACACTTTTTTTATCTTGGCAGTCTGATGTAAATTCAGCTCGATCCGCAATTGAATCTGCAATACAAGGTGCTATTTCGAACCTCCTTGATACCAAATCACTAAATATCGAGTTGGATCAATCAACATGGAATGTTCCGGGCATGCCTAAAATCGAAGATGTGATAAAGGATAAAATTGAAAGATGTGATGTGTTTGTCGCAGATATTACACCAGTTACAAGAATAGGGACCAAACTCATTCCTAATCCTAATGTCTTAATCGAATTGGGATATGCATTAAAAGCGATTGGACCAGAACGAATTATATTGGTTGCCCAAAATAAAGATGGCTGGGAGGTAAAAGATTTACCGTTCGATATCAATCATCACAGGATTGTAATATTTAAGAAACCAAGCCAATGTGATTTAAGACGAGCTATTTTTGAGATTATCCAAATGCCGAGATGCTTCCGCGCAATTAAAAGGCTATATCACGAGATGTTTCCGATTTCAATAAAATTCCATATACATAAAAATCGACAAGTAAAATCCCCAGAAGAAAAGATTTATCCTAATCTTTTTGAAGATTCGGACATCTTTTTTAGTCAACGTTTAGCCTATGCTTTTCCCGGAGTAAGAAATGTAAAGTGGTTCACAAAGACTAAAGATATTAAATTTCATTTATCACGTTTGTTACATACTCCGTTAAAGTTCATTACAAATGAAGGTCGAAGTCAGTTTACCCCGATATGGTGGTTTAGATCGGGATCATCAGTTGCAATAAATAATTTCAGACATATATCCGGACGCCTATTTTTAGTAGAGAATGAAGAATGGCTGATTTCTAAAATTGCAGTTTTTCAGGATAGTAGTGTATATTATAAAGAATACCTGTATGTTGAAATAGAAGCTCAAAATCCTACATCGCTTGGTCAGGTTTCGACTGATAATTTACAATTAGGTGCCACAGAGGAATACGGTATCTTAAATTGGAAACATTTGCTTAATATTAAAATAACTCGCCATGAATACGATGATGGGGAGGGATGTAAGCGATGGGGCACAATATTCAATGGTCAAACTCAATTACGGGTGCGATATTTGACTAAATATAACTTTTTAATATGCGCAAATAGATCGTCTTATAATTGCAATGAATTTGATCGGATGTCGGGGTATTATATGGATGGTTTATTAGATGGGACTGTTTCATTTGAAGAGTTTCATGAATCTCTAATGAAATTGCAAAAGCCATCGTATCGAGGCCGATAGTGCATTTTACATTTAATAAATTATCAAAATAACAAAAGGCTGGCTAAAATTATACATAGCCAGCCTTTTTATTATTATTCCGGAAGTAGTTTGCACAGCACCGGATCGTTCTTGATTCGTTCCAGCTCCTCGGCGACGATTTGGCTCGCTTCAGCCTTGATACGTTCGTAGTTTTCCTGCACGACCTCTTTCATGCGGTCGATTCCGTCCTCGTCCGTAAAGTCGGTGATGAGAGGTATCTTCCGATATTTGGCCGTTTCGGCTTTGACTTTGGCGCTGTCTACGACAATCTCGGCATGGAAAATCTTCTGGTTGATCCGCTCGTCGAAATTATCCGCTACGGCTCCGACGAACATGCCCTGCGTGAGTGTCGAAATCTTCGACTGCGGTATGAGGCTGTCCATCTGTGTCGATATGGAGGTGGAGGTATCGTTGCGGTTGATGGTCATCGACTGCCGCTTCTGCAAAACCTTTCCGAAGCGTTCGGATAGCGTCTTGGCGGTTTCGCCTACCACCTGTCCGGAGAAGATGTTGCCCACGGTGTTCATCACTACGGCAGCCTCCTTGTCGCCGTAGTCGCGCTTGAGCTGCGAGAAGTCCTGAAATCCGAGGAGCGTGGCGACCTTGTTCGAGCGTGCCGTGGCGATGAGGTTGTCGAGCCCCTTGAAATAGATCGTCGGCAGCTCGTCGATGATGATGGACGATTTGAGCTGTCCTTTTTTATTGACCAGTTTCACGATTCGGCTGTTGTAGAGACCGAGTGCCGCTCCGTAGATGTTCTGACGGTCTGGGTTGTTGCCCACGACCAATACTTTCGGATCGTCGGGGTTGTTTATGTCGAGGGTGAACTCGTCGCCCGACATGACCCAGTAGAGTTGCGGGGAAATCATGCGCGAAAGCGGAATCTTGGCCGAGGCGATCTGGCCCTGCAACTGGTCTTGCGCCCCGCCGAGCCATGCGTCCATAAAGGGCGAGAGGTAGTTTTCGAGTTCGGGATACGACGTCAGAATCGGAAAAATATCCTCGTAGCGTTTGTTAAGGAACTCCACGGCGTGCGGGAACGTGCAGTATCGGCCGCCCTTATAAATCCGCAAGTACCAGATGATCGCCGCGAAGAGAATGATGGGCGATTCGACGAAGAAGTCGCCTTGTTTCTGTACCCACGTGCGGTTGAGATTCAGCATAATCGTGTAGGCGGATTCGTAAGCGTCGGATATGTCGGTCATGAAGTCGGGATTGATCGGGTTGCAGCGGTGCGAACGCCGCGGGTCGTCGAAGTTGATGACGTAGAACGTCGGCACTTTCTCGTATCCGCCTTGATTGTTCAAGAGATGGTTGTAGGCTATCTCCGACAGGTCGGGGAATTTGAAGTCGTAGAGGTACATGGCGAACCCTTTCTCGATCTGCTGCTTGATGAACTGATTGACGACAGCATAGCTCTTTCCGCTGCCCGGCGTTCCGAGTACGATCGCCGCGCGAAAAGGGTTCACGACGTTGATCCACCCCTCGTTCCATCGCTTGCGGTAGTAAAAGCGCGTGGGCAGGTTCACCGAGTATTCGTTGGTCAAGAGGCGCGTCTCCTGCTGGAACGATTCGTTCTCGGTGTTGAACACGTCGTCCATCAGATTGTTTTTCAGCAGACGGGACATCCATACGCCGCCCATGAGCAGGCAGATATATCCGACCGATACGGTCAGTATGTAGAACGCCGTGTTCGCAACCGTCGGAAGCGGCAGCGCCAGCAGCCACCAGTTGAAGAAAAACAGCACGCCGCCCACCGAGAGCGTCGCGATGATTCGTCGCCATGTAATTTTTTCTTCCTTTACGCCTTTCGTTCCCAAACACGAGAGCGCCAGAAATACGACGGCGAACAGCTTTGTCCAAAGGATGTTGCCGAACAATCCGGCCGTGCGGTTGAAATTCAGCAGAATACGATCGACCACACCGATATTGATTCTCCATTCCACGATTTGTCCGTAACAGAACCAATAGACGTTGATTACCACGAACAGGATACTCAACGCCCGCATGAAATCCATGACTTTCGCCAGACCCCGAAGGTCGTCTTCTTGTTGCATAACAGTACATTTTATGATGAATAATTTTGTTTCAGAATTTTCTCCCGCGCGTGTTTCGGGAGTTGCGCATATCGTGTCGCTCGTTCGACGGCTCCCGCTTTCTCGACTGCATATCCGTATTGGAACTTTGCCGATTGCCGAACCGCTGCTCGAACGCATTGGCGGAGTAGGCCTTTCCCAGACGCGAACCGTTTACAACGTACCGGGTTTCATGGTCGATGAACGTAACGCCGACTATTCGACCCGCGTCGTTGCGCCGCAGAAAGAGGTCGATGCGGCAGGTTCGCAGACATTCGCGCAATGTCTGCTCCGACGTCGCTTCGTTCAATGCGTCCTCGACCCTGCGACGAAGCCGCAGCCGTTCGCCGCCTTTCTTGAAGCGTTCCGCACAGCGTACCATGTGCCGCTCCAACTCCTCGACTCCGACCGCTCTCCCGAATACGGAGGATTTGAGCGGAGCCGCGACAGCCTTGTCTCCATTCGTGTCCAAAGCCGTGTAGAGCAATCCTCGATACGGTATGCCGCCACGTTCACCGCGCACCTCCTCCACGCCGATATTGTATTGTGAGAGCAAGGCTCGGAACTCGCCGAGCATCTGGAACCGATACATAGCTACGGCCGGTTTCACGACCGCGCCGATTTGACGTTTCAGGTCGCCTTTCGTGCTGTCGACCGCCGTGAGCCTCCAATCCTCCGCCCGCTTGCGCTCTTTGGCCGGATGCAATCCGTATTCACGTTCCAGCTCTTCGGTAACGGCGACGCTCCGTTCGTTGCGCCTGCTGTCTTTGACCTTGCGGCCGTCCTGTCCGACCTGCACCGACACGATGTGAATATGCTGGCGGTCGATGTCGGTATGCTCGAACACGATGTACGGCTGTTCGCCCCAGCCCATGCGCTCCATATATTTCTCGGCGATTTCGGTAAGCTGTTCGGCCGTCAGACGGTCTTCGGGGTCGGGGTTGAGCGAGATGTGTACGACGGGTTTCTCGGTGCGGTAGTGCGAGGGCATCCAGCGCAGCAGGTCTTCGGCCGTCGACACTACGTCGAACCGCCCGTCGGACGGTTCCCGCAGAATATGCGTCAGGAGCACCTTGCCCTTGCCCCGATCGACTTTCTGCTGGTTGTAGGCAAGTGCTCCGTAGACGTCTTTACCGGTAGTGATTTTGGCTACCATCGCTCCTTGAACTCTTCCGAAAGTGCAATGATTTGTTGCCCGACAGCCGCCAATTCTTTGGTCGCATTCTCCAATTTGTAGAGCATGGCGAGTGCTTTCCGCTCCGAGAAATGGGTGTGCAACAGCTTCACAACTTGGTTGTAATTCGTACCCACGGCTCGGAATTGAGCGTGCAGTTGCGTCAGTTTGGCTACGTATTCCAGCGTTCCGCGGTCGGTTTTTATCACTCGGAACACATCTCCGAAGACCCGTGCTTTGATAAAAGCCGCCTTCGACAACAGTCCCGATTGTTCGTACATCGTCAGAAATCGGGCGTGTTCCGTATCGTTGAATCGCACCATGACACAATGCGAAGCGGTATCCGTTTTCGCGGGGCGTCCCCCTCGACCCTTGCGGGTCGGTCTGTTTTTCTCCATAATCGAAATTTTTGAGGTGAGGCTATTGCCTCGTCGGTTATTGAAAATTGCGATTCGTTCGTGGCGGAGCCGCCTGTCGAAAAGTGCCGACTTCGGAGGTGCTTTCATCCCCCTTGCGGGCAAGCTGTTTTCCGTTACGGAAATAGTTTCGGGTAACGGAAAACACAGCTTGCTATTTGCCCTTTGCAAATACATTCTGTCCGCCTGTCGGACGGACTATTGAACCGGCCGCCGTAAAAACAGGCAAGGCGGCTTCCATTCACGTCGGAATCGTTACGGTGACAAAGATACCGACCGATTCAATTCGTTGCATAATAGTCGATTGTGCCGCATAGAGCCACTTCGACGCCACAAGCGGCCATAGCGAAACAGAGGTGAATAACCGGCTTCGATAAGGGCTTTCTTTGCGGGTACAAACAAGCGCAAACAGCTATGTGCACATGTGTCTGCGTGCGGATATGGATAGTTGAATGCCGGAGTACGCAGATGAATAAACGGTTATTTGCCTGCCTGTGCAAACAGATTTTTATGCAGATAAGGAATCGGATAATCGGACACGCACTTATGCACGTGCGTACCAGAGCACCAACGCATGTGCCTGACAGCGTACATGCACTGGTGCGCAGAAAACCGATTGCGCATACAGACATCTGCGCAAACAAAACCATGCTCACACAATTAACCGATTGTATAATTAAAACACAGCAACAATGAAAGGAAAAACGAAATTCGTCGCTTTCTCCACGCAGAAAGGCGGTGCAGGCAAAACGACGCTTACGGTATTGGTGGCTTCTTACCTGCATTACGTAAAAGGATTCGACGTCGCGGTCATCGACTGCGACTATCCGCAGCACTCCATCGTCGAGATGCGCGACCGCGACTTAAAGATGGCGCTCGAAGATGAACACTACAAACGCATGGCCTACGAGCAGTTCACTCGTTTGGAGAAGAAAGCCTATCCGGTCGTGGAAAGCAATACCAAAGAGGCGTTGGCCGATGCCGAATATCTGCTTCCGCAAGGAGATTTCGATTATATATTCTTCGACCTTCCCGGTACGATCAACAATGAAGATTTGGTCCACACGCTGGCGCAGATGGATTATATCGTAGCTCCGATATGCGCCGATAGGGTCGTCATGGAGAGTACGCTCAACTATGCCGTCGTTGTCAGGGATCATATCATGCGTAGTGCGCAGTCGCAAATCAAGGGGCTGTATCTGTTGTGGAACATGGTGGACGGCCGCGAGAAGACGGAGTTGTATGAGGTGTATGAAGCCGTGATGAGAGACCTGCACCTCACGGCTCTGACAACCTTTCTGCCCGACACCAAACGCTTCCGTCGCGAGCAAAGCACCAACCGGCGGGCTGTGTTCCGCTCCACGCTGTTTCCCGCCGACCGTTCGCTGGTACGTGGCAGCAACCTCGACAAATTGGTGGACGAACTGATCGGACTGTTAAAATAAGCCGCCATGAACAAGAAAGAAATCGGCGACGGACTGGACGCCTCTTTCATCATCAGCCAAGCCAAAAGCCGGAATCGTCCGTTACACCCGTATGCGGCCGAGAAAGCGGAAGAAGCAGACGCTTCGTCGGACGAAAGTCCCGCTTCGGCCGCTCCGAGAGAGGATGCGCGCCGTCGAAAAGGCAGGGGGCATGATTACGAAACGCTCTTTATCCGCAATGCGCCGTCCAATACGCGCAGCGGAAAGACGGTTTATATCCGCAGGGAGTTCCATGAGCGCATTACGCGCATCGTGCAGGTAATCGGCAAAAACGAAGTGTCGCTGTACAGCTACCTCGACAACGTGCTGGAACATCATTTCGCCGCTTATCAGGAGGAGATCTCCGAGTTGTATAAAAAGCGTAACGACGACATTTTCTGATGACAGCCATGACAACGACCTGCATTTTATGGCTGCTGACGGTCTGCGCCGTCGGCTACGCACTTTGGACGGTCTGGTATCTCTTTCGGGAGAGCCGGCGCAACAACTGCCGCCCGCCCGTTTCGGCCGACGCAACCGTCCGTCGGGAGATTATCGGCAAGAGCCGTTTTGTCCTCGACCGACGCCGCTCGCTGCCACAAGCGGCCGTAGCGGCGCAAACCGAAAAAGGTATCGAAAAAGAGGATATATTTGCTCCCGCAAGTGTACCCGAACACCCCCGGCAGATACCGCCGGAAGACTTGGACGAGGTATTCGGCGATGTTCCGGACGGTGAGCATAACGAGCCGCTGGACATCTACTATCCGCTTTACGAAGAATCTTTCCCGGATACGGAAGCGGATGAGCCGGACGACGAGGATGAAACCGAAGAGCTGCCCCTTCTGGGGCGCTCGCTCGCACAAGGGGTCAGTTTCGAGCAAATGGGCGAAGTCTACCGCCATGTGGTGCACGATCCACCTATTACAGATGAGCAGAAGGAAGAGACGGGACGTCTCCTTCTGGGCCTGAAAGAGACCGACATGTTCGAGGCGATCGTTTCAGGCTGTCCCGACGGGAACGACAAGGTAAAGCACCTTATCGACACCTATCTCTCGGCATTCCATCGGCGAATGGCCGCGGAGGCTGCGGAAAGTCCATCTGCGCAGGGTGTCGTTCCCGAGGGATTCGACGTCCGCGATTATGTATAACCCCGAAAACAGAACGACATGAAAGAGCGAGATTACGGATAGCAGCATACCAGTTCCGAAGCCACTGAAAAATCCGACAAGACAAGTTTAACCCGGTGCGGGGCATCATCCCCGCACCTAAATCAAAAGATCATCGCATTATGACAAAGAAGAAGATTCTTTCCTCGGCGGCCCTGTTTCTTGCCGCCGTCTCCTCCGCTTTCGCACAGGGAAACGGATTGGCCGGTATCAACGACGCCACCAATATGGTAACGAGTTATTTCGATCCCGGCACGAAACTCATCTACGCCATCGGCGCCGTCGTGGGTCTGATCGGCGGCATCAAAGTATACAACAAGTTCAGCTCCGGCGACCCCGACACCTCTAAGACTGCGGCCTCGTGGTTCGGGGCGTGTATCTTCCTGATCGTCGCCGCAACGATTCTGCGCTCGTTCTTCCTGTAATCCGTCAGCCTGAAAAATTATGGAATACGGAATCAACAAGGGAATCGGGCAGAGCGTGGAGTTCAAGGGGTTGAAAGCGCAATACCTTTTCATCTTCGCCGGAGGGTTGCTCGCCGTGTTCGTTCTGTTCGTCATCTTCTACATGGCGGGCGTCGATCAATGGGTGTGCATCGGCTTCGGCGTCGCGGCAGCCTCCGCATTGGTGTGGCTGACGTTCCGTCTGAATGCCCGTTACGGCGAGCACGGACTGATGAAGCTGCTGGCCAAGCGGCAGCACCCGCACTACCTTATCAACCGCAAGGCTCCGCGCCGCCTGTTTCCCGCAAAAAGAAAGGAGGCGCAAGCATGAGAAACATACTGAAAGCCGCCACCATCGAGAGCAAATTTCCGCTTTTGGCGGTGGAGCACGGCTGCATCGTCAGCAAGGACGCGGACATAACGGTCGCTTACAGAGTCGAACTTCCGGAATTGTTCACCGTAACCTCCGCCGAGTACGAGGCGATCCACGCCGCATGGTGCAAGGCCGTCAAGGTCTTGCCCGAATACAGCATCGTCCACAAGCAGGACTGGTTCATTCGCGAGCAGTACCGCCCGCAGACCGGCGACGCGCAGATGAGTTTTCTTTCCCGTTCGTTCGAGCGGCATTTCAACGAACGTCCGTATCTGAATCATTCGTGTTTCCTCTTCCTCACGAAGACGACCAAAGAGCGGATGCGGATGCAGTCGAACTTCTCGACCCTCTGCCGGGGCAACATCATTCCCAAAGAGGTCGATCGGGAATCGACGACGAAGTTTCTGGAAGCCGTGGATCAGTTCGAGCGTATCCTGAACGATTCGGGCTTCATCTCCATCACCCGCCTGTCGGGCGATGAAATCACGGGCACGAAGGAGCAGCCGGGGCTGTTGGAGAAGTATTTCACGCTGTCGCTTTCCGACACGACCTCGTTGCAGGATGTCGAGTTGGGAGCCGAGACGCTGCGTGTGGGCAACAAGCGTGTATGCCTGCATACGCTCTCCGACACGGAGGATCTGCCGGGACATGTAGGTACGGACATGCGCTACGAGCGTCTCTCCACCGACCGTTCGGACTGCCTGCTGTCGTTCGCCGCACCGGTTGGGCTGCTGCTCTCCTGCGATCATATCTATAACCAGTATCTGTTTTTGGAGAGCAGCGACGCGAACCTGCAAATGTTCGAGAAACGGGCGCGCAACATGCAGTCGCTGTCCCGCTATTCGCGCTCGAACCAGATCAACAAGGAGTGGATCGACCGCTATTTGAACGAAGCGCATTCGTTCGGGCTGCTCTCCATCCGTGGGCACTTCAACGTCATGGCGTGGTCGGACGATGCGGAAGAGTTGCGGCGTATCCGCAATGACGTGGGCAGCCAGCTCGCGCTTATGGAGTGCCGGCCGCGCCACAACACGGTGGATGCCGCGACGCTCTACTGGGCGGGCATGCCGGGCAATGCGGGCGACTTCCCGGCCGAAGAATCGTTCTATACGTTCGTCGAACCGGCATTGTGTTTCTTCACGGAGGAGACCAACTACAAGTCCTCCCCCAGTCCGTTCGGCATCAAGATGTGCGACCGCATCAGCGGGAAGCCGCTGCATTTGGACATCTCGGACGAGCCGATGAAGCGGGGCGTCATCACCAACCGCAACAAGTTCGTGCTGGGGCCGAGCGGTTCGGGCAAGTCGTTTTTCATGAACCACCTCGTGCGCCAGTATTGGGAGCAGGGCACGCACGTCGTGCTGGTCGATACGGGCAACTCCTATCAGGGTCTGTGCGAGTTGGTGCGCCGCAAAACCAGAGGCGAGGACGGCATCTATTTCACATATACCGAGGAGCATCCGATCAGCTTCAATCCGTTCTACACCGACGACTACGTGTACGACGTGGAGAAGAAGGACAGCATCAAGACGCTGTTGCTGACGCTCTGGAAAACCGAGGACGACAAGGTTTCCAAAACCGAATCGGGCGAGCTGGGCAGTGCCGTGAACGCCTATATCGGGCGGATACGCAGCGACCGCACGATCGTTCCGTGCTTCGACACCTTCTACGAGTACATGCGCGACGACTACCGCCGCGAGTTGGAGGAGCGCGACATCAAGGTCAGCCGCGACGACTTCAACATCGACAACATGCTCATCACCCTGCGTCAATATTACCGGGGCGGGCGGTACGACTTCCTGCTGAACTCGAAAGCCAACATCGACCTGCTGAACAAACGCTTCGTGGTCTTCGAGGTGGATTCCATCAAGGAGAACAAAGAGCTGTTTCCGGTGGTTACGATCATCATCATGGAAGCGTTCATCAATAAGATGCGCCGTCTGAAAGGCGTGCGCAAGCAGCTCATCGTCGAGGAGGCGTGGAAAGCGCTGTCGTCGGCCAATATGGCCGAGTACCTGAAATACATGTACAAGACCGTGCGCAAGTATTTCGGCGAGGCTATCGTCGTTACGCAGGAGGTCGAGGACATCATCTCCAGCCCGGTGGTCAAGGAGGCGATCATCAACAATTCGGACTGTAAGATTCTGCTCGACCAGCGCAAGTTCATGAACCGCTTCGATGCGATACAGTCGCTGCTCGGACTGACGGACAAGGAGAAGTCGCAGATACTCTCCATCAACCAGTCGAACGACCCTGCACGCAAGTACAAGGAGGTGTGGATCGGTCTGGGAGGTATGCAAAGCGCTGTCTACGCTACGGAGGTCAGCCGCTCGGAGTATCTCGCTTACACGACCGAAGAGACGGAGAAAGTCGAGGTGCAGCGCCTGACCGAACAACTCGACGGGGACATCGAACTGGCGATCAAGCAGCTTGCCGAACGAAACAATTAAAGGAGGCAGGCCATGTATCGCAGATGTATCGAAGACCCTATGGCGGCCCACCTCGACTTCCGGATGTGCGATATTGCCGGCACATGGGAGAGCCGCGAGGGAGCGCCCCGCATAAGGATATACCGCGACGACACCCGCAAAGGCGGCGGATATTATCTGGAACTGGCCTACGACCGCAGGACACGTTTCGTCCGCATCATCCGCCGATATGGGAGATATATCCGGTATTTCGACTTTTGCGGCTTTGTCGGAATAGCCTACGATGCCGAGCGGGACGTGCTCCGGCTCTCCGTCTACGGCAACTATTACAGAACGGACGAACAGTCCGAGTATTAACCCGAAAAAAACGAATCATATGAAACGATGGATAATAACGGTGTGTCTGTGCCTTATCGGCTTCACGTATCAGGCACACGCGCAGTGGACGGTCATTGACCCGTCCAATCTGACACAGAATATCAGAAACGTGATACAAAGCTCGACGACGGCCAGCAACATGGTCAAGTCATTGCAGGAGAGCGTAAAAATCTACCAGCAGAGCAAAGCCTATTACGATGCGCTGAAATCGGTGAGCAACCTCGTTAAGGACGCCCGCAAAGTGAAGCTGACCATCGAGATGGTCAGCGAAATCACGGACATCTACGTGTCGGGGTTCAACAAGATGGTCTGCGACCCGAATTTCACGGTGGACGAGCTGGCCGCGATCTCCGCAGGCTACGCACGGCTGCTGGTGGAGGGCGGCGCGTTGGTCACGGAGTTGAAAACGATCATCACGGGCGGCAACGGCCTTTCGCTCTCTGACAAAGAGCGTATGGAAATCATAGATCAAGTCTATAATCGGATGCTGAGGTATCGGAACCTTACGCGCTACTTCACGCGCAAGACGATCTCCGTTTCCTACATCCGCAGCCGCGACAAGGGCGACGCGAGCCGCGTGCTGTCCCTTTACGGCAGCCCTAACGAAAGATACTGGTAGCCATGATGCCGTTAGCGATGAATTTCGACAATCTGCATCAAGTGCTGCGGAATCTCTATGTGGAGATGATGCCCATGTGCGGCGACATGATCGGCATAGCGAAAGGCGTGGCCGGCTTGGGCGCGCTGTTCTACGTTGCCTACCGCGCCTGGAAATCGCTGGCCAATGCCGAGCCGATCGACGTGTTCCCGCTCCTGCGGCCGTTTGTCATCGGAATGTGCATCATGTTCTTTCCGACCGTTGTGCTGGGAACGATCAACGCCGTAATGTCGCCCGTCGTGCAGGGCACCCACGCGATTTTGGAGGGGCAGACGATGGATCTGCGGGCATACCAGCAGCAGAAAGACGATTTGGAATACGAGGCACGGGTGCGCGAGGGCAAGGCGTGGTTGGTGGACGACGAAGCCTACGACCAAAAACTCTCCGAGCTCGGCATCACGGACTTGGGCGAGATCGTCAGCATGTGGGGCGAGAGAACGTGGCACGACGTGAAGATGTGGTTTCGGCAGTTGGTGCGCGATTTTTTCGAGTTGCTGTTCAATGCCGCGGGTCTTACGATCGACACGCTGAGAACATTCTTTCTGGTCGTGCTCTCGATTCTGGGGCCGCTGTCGTTCGCCCTCTCCGTGTACGACGGATTCCACGCTACACTCACGAGTTGGATAGCCCGCTACATCAGCGTCTACTTGTGGCTGCCGATTGCCGACTTGTTTTCCGCTGTGCTGGCGAAGATACAGACCCTGATGCTCGAAGCGGACATCGCCGCACTGCAAGACCCCGCCTATATCCCCGAAGAGGGCGGAGGTGTCTATATCGTCTTCCTTATCATCGGCATTATCGGTTATTTCTCGATTCCTACCGTCGCCGAGTGGGTAATCCAGTCGGGCGGAGGTGCGAGCGGCGCAATGGGCGGCATCAACAAAGCCGGTTCATTCGCGACGGGTGTGGCCGGCGGCATCGCGGGCAACGCCATCGGCCGGACGTTCCACCGCAGCGGCGGCAGCACCTCTTCCGACAGTGGCGGCGGAGCACCCGCCGGGCAGAATCTGGCCACACGCGGATAACAATCATTCATAAACACTCAAACAATGGAATTCAAGTCATTAAAAAACATCGAAAGCAGTTTTCGGCAGATTCGGACGTTCGGCATCGTCTTTCTCTGCCTGTGTGCGGCAGTCGCGGTGTTCAGCATCGTCAAGAGCTATCGTTTTGCCGAGGCACAGCGGCAGAAGATCTACGTGCTGGACGAGGGCAAGTCGCTCATGTTGGCTCTGTCGCAGGATCTGAGCCAGAACCGTCCCGTAGAAGCGCGGGAGCATATCAAGCGTTTCCACGAGTTGTTCTTCACCCTCTCGCCCGACCGTGCCGCCATCGAGAGCAACATCAAGCGGGCGTTGTTTCTGGTCGACAGAAGCGCGTTCGCCTATTTTCAGGATATGCAGGAAAAGGGCTATTACAACCGCATCGTGTCGGGGAATATCAACCAGCGTATCGAGGTCGATTCCGTGGTGTGCGATTTCGAGCGTTACCCCTATCGTGCAACGACCTACGCACGACAGTTGATCGTCCGCGAGAGCAATATTACCGAGCGGAGCCTCGTAACGCGCTGCGACCTTATCAACTCGGTGCGCTCGGACAACAACCCGCAGGGGTTCATCATGGAGCGTTTCGAGATTCTCGAAAACAAGGATTTGCGGACTTTGACAAGGTGAGGTTATGGTACGCAAGAGATTCGGCGCATTGTCGGAACATGTGGAGTGTTTCCTGCGGCGCATGTGCGGGGCGTTGTCCCCCGCAAGTCGGTTAATCGTCGTGCTCACGATGCTCGCGCTCTTCACCGTACTGTCGCTCTACTTTACCGTTTCGTCCGTCTGCCGGTTCGGACAGGGTGCGGACGATGCGATGCGGATTCGGCATATCGAGCCTGCGGAGCTGCAACGGGAGCCGACTGCAACGGACAGTGTAAAACAATCAAACGATTTCAATTATGACGACAAACGAGAAACAGAATGAACAATCGAAGAGCGTGGAGCGCAAGGAACTCACGCCGCAGCAGCTGCAAACGCGGAAGAAGATGGTGATTTTCCCGCTGTTCTTCCTCGCCTTCGCCGGGTGCATGTGGCTGATATTCGCCCCGGACACGAAAGACGAGCAGCCGACCTCCGGCTTCAACACCGATCTGCCGACCCCGGAGCAGAACGGCATCGTGTCGGACAAGCGCGACGCCTACATTCAGGAGGAGATGACGCGCAAACAACAGGACAAGATGCGGTCGTTGCAGGATTTCGCTTTCGAGTTGGACGGCGGAGAGGCTGCGCAAGAGGCGGAGCCGCAGGTTACGGTATATGCCGACAACCGCCCCCGATACGGAGGCCGCACCTCCGGCAATGCGTTCCGCTCGTCTGCCGACGCTTATGCCGACATCAACCGGCAGCTCGGCAATTTCTACACGGACACCTCCGGCGAGAAAGAGGAACAGCAGAAAGAAATGCAGGCCCGGATCGAGGAGTTGGAGCGGCGGCTGGAAGAGGAGCAGGAGCGTAAGAGTTTACAGGAAGAGCAGGTGGCGCTGCTCGAAAAATCATACGAGATCGCCGCCCGCTACATGAACGGAGGACAAACGCCGACACAGGAACCCGCCGCAGCGCAGCCTGCCGTCATATCCGGCAAGGCTGTCGTGCAGCCCGTCAAGCAGGTGCGGCACAACGTCGTATCGCTGCTCGCCGCACCGATGCCCGATTCGGTATTTCGGGAGGAGTTCGTGAAACCTCGCAACTGGGGGTTCAACACCATCGGCGGGGATGCACAGGAAAAGGAGCGTAACGGCATTCGGGCATCCATCTATCGGACGGTTACGATTACCGATGGCGGGCAGGTATCCCTGCGGCTTTCGGAAGCGATGACGGCCGGAGGCGTATTGATTCCGGCAGGAACGGTGGTCGCGGGAGCCGCCCGCATCGCCGGCGACCGACTGGGGATTACGATCAACGCCGTGCAACATGCCGGAACGGTCATTCCGATCGAACTGCTGGTCTACGACATGGACGGCAACGAAGGAATCTCCGTGCCGGGGTCGGAGGAGATCAACGCAGTGAAAGAGATTGCCGCCAACATGGGGTCGGGCATGGGAAGCAGCATTACCATAACCGATGACGCAGGGTCGCAGCTGCTCTCCGACTTGGGCCGCAGTGCCATACAAGGCGTATCGTCGTATGTGAGTAAAAAGATGCGCACGGTGAAGGTAACGCTCAAAGCCGACTATGCGGTTCTGCTGCTGCCGCCTCAGAAATAGAAATCGACAAGCCACTGAAAAATCCATTTTATCAATCATTAAAAACAAACGATATGAAAAAGATTCTTTTGGCATTCGTATTCGTCGGGTGCATGTTCGCAGCAAACGCGCAGGAAAAACCCTCTACGGGCGATCTGTTCGACGGACTTACCCGTCCGCTGACTTTCGACCGCATGATTCCGCCCTATGCGCTGGAAGTAACGTTCGACAAGACGGTTCACGTCATCTTCCCCTCGGCAATCCGCTACGTCGATCTGGGATCGGCGGATCTGCTGGCGGCGAAAGCCGACGGCACGGAGAATGTCCTGCGTGTGAAGGCCGCACTGCGGGATTTCTCGCGCGAGAGCAACCTCTCGGTCATTACCGAGGACGGGGCATACTACACGTTCAATGTCAAGTATGCCGACGAGCCGGTGAAACTATCCGTGGAGATGACGGACTTCATTCACGACGGCGAAGCGGTGAACCGGCCCAACAACGCGATGGAGGTATACCTCACGGAGCTGGGAAGCGAATCGCCGCTGCTGGTCAAGCTCATCATGAAGTCCATCTACAAAAACGACCGCCGCGAAATCAAGCATATTGGATGCAAACGGTTCGGGGTACAGTACCTGCTCAAAGGTATTTACTCGCATAACGGCCTGCTCTATTTCCACGTGCAATTAAAAAACTCGTCCAACGTGCCGTTCGATGTGGATTAC
>Ga0137307_101206_pt1 | contig 24630 bp, 17 predicted proteins | sample NAcewD2O_March_2_FD_97180 | JGI IMG/M metagenome (GOLD analysis project Ga0137307, IMG submission 97180) | Mouse cecal microbial communities from Vienna, Austria - N-Acetylglucosamine amended D2O_March | ecosystem: Host-associated > Mammals > Digestive system > Large intestine > Cecum | place... | reverse complement strand
TAACGCTCAAACGCGACAATTGCGGGGTGGCAACGGTCAGCGATGCCCGTTATCACTTGGTATTCACGGTGCCTCCGTCGGGAGGAAATAGAAACTTTGTGGTATATCCTGTCGACAGCGTTCCGGCCGCATGGCAGACTGCAGCATCGGCATTCAGAAATGCATTGAAATAAAATCTTTTTCAACTACCGGCTAACTTATCGGGATTTGGAATTGTTGTTATATTGAATGAAAATGAAAAACGGCTCTAAGGCCGTTTGGACATATTTCCATGCTTTTATTGCAATATTCAAAATTTGACAACAAAACTATAACCAAATCCTATGAACACCGCTCCTTTACAAGGTATCAAGGTCGTTGACTTCACCAATGTCCAGTCCGGCCCCTCATGTACGCAGATGCTAGCCTGGCTTGGCGCCGAAGTGATTAAAATAGAACGTCCAGGTTCGGGTGATGCCACACGAGGTGAACTTCAATTCAACCCTGAATATCCGAGTTATTATTTCCTTCAGCTTAACAGCGACAAAAAATCGTTGACCCTTGATGCCGCTACTCCTGATGGTAAGGATATCCTTACGAAACTGATTCAGAATGCCGATATATTCATTGAAAACCTCCATCCCGGGGCTATGGATAAGCTCGGGTTCGGATGGGATGTTGTGCATAAACTTAATCCCCGTTGTATTTACGGCACAATCAAGGGGTTCCCTCCCACATCGAAATATAAAGACCTGAAAGCCTATGAGCCTATTGCCCAGGTTACAGCCGGTGCGGCTTCTACCACAGGCTGGTATGAAGGCGAATATAACGTACCGACCCAGAGTGGTGCGGCTCTTGGCGATTCAAACACAGGTATGCACATGCTTATCGGCCTGCTCGCAGCGTTGATGCAACGAGAAAAGACCGGCGAAGGCTCATTCGTGTATCAATCCATGCATAATGCATGCCTCAACCTCTGCCGCATCAAGACTCGCGACCAGCTGACCCTCGACAAAATCGGTTATCTCACACAGTTCCCGCAATATCCGAATGAGAAGTTCCCTGACTACGTTCCACGTTCGGGTAACATTGAAGGTTCGGGAGTTTTAGGATGGACTTTCAAGTGCCTTGGCTGGGAAAATGATTCTAATGCCTACGTCTATATAATCCTGCAACGCGGCGCGAAAGATTTTGAAAAGGCTTGTCAGGCATTCGGGTTCGAGGACTGGCTGACCAATCCCGATTTCAATACCGCCGATGCACGCGACCGTCATAAAGACGAAATCATAGCCCGTATCGAGAACTGGTCGCAGAAACTTTCGAAGTTTGATGTTGTTGCCAAGCTTGCACCGTTCGGTGTGCCTTGTGCCCCGGTTCTTAGCACGAAGGAAATTATGGATGACGAGAGCCTGTATGACGGCAATACCCTTGTCAAAATCAACCAGGGTGGCGGAATCGGAGAATTTGTAACAGTAGGTTGCCCGTTCACCATTTCCAACTATCAGCCGAATTACGGGCCATGTCCTACGCTCGGCGGCAACACCGGCGAGGTTCTCAAAGGGCTTGGCTATACGGATGAACAGATACAGTCGTTTGCCAAAAACGGTACTACCGCCCCGTTGGCCGACGGCAAGATGTAGCAAATTCCTTAGCTAAGTGTAAGGAATCGTTCTCTCCGGCCGCTTTCCCCTCCATGAGGGTGGCGGAATCGGTCGGAAATCTTCAAATATAGTTTTTAGTTGTTAGTTTTTGGTTGTCGGCCGAGGTTGCTCGGCGAGAGTGACCGAGGTCTGACAACTAAAAACTAATGATTATTCCCCTATTAATATTATATAACACACAATTCGCTTTTTATTTATGCAAAACAATACGACACCGGCTTCCGTACAGGTAAGTGGAGGCACTGGTTGCAGTTGCGGCAGCCAAAAGGCCCCGCATTTTCCCGAGCAGGTCACGGGTATGGATATTTTGGCACGGGCTCTGAAAAATATCGGTATCGAAACGATGTATGGCCTTGTGGGAATCCCTGTTACGGAAATGGCTTATATAGCTCAGGGACAGGGTGTGAGATTTATAAGTTTCCGTCATGAGCAGCAAGCGGGTATGGCAGCTGCCACACACGGATACCTGACAGGCAAACCGGGCGTGTTGCTGACTGTTTCATCGCTCGGATTCATAAACGGGCTTACGGCGACTGCAAATGCCACGGTCAATTGTTATCCTATGATTCAGATTTCAGGCTCGTCGGAGCGTGAGCCTATCGATTTAGGGCAGGGTACTTATGAAGGGCTTGACCAATTGAACATTGCCAGGCCGCTGGTCAAGGCTGCCTATCGTGTGAACAAAGCCGAGGATATCCCGACGGCGGTTGCACGCGCATATCGTGCGGCTGTTTCCGGCAGGCCGGGTGGTGTGTATCTTGATGTGACCACTCCGTGTCTGGCGCAGATTGTCGACAACGATGTTGCCGAGGCCCTGTTTTTCCAGCCGGTCGACCCGCAGCCTGCTATGATTCCGTCGGAAGAATCCGTTACACGTGCCCTCCAGCTGCTTTCACAGGCAAAGAAGCCTGTTATCCTTCTCGGAAAGGGTGCCGCCCAGGCCCAGGTAGAAGGGTTGGTGAAGGAGTTTGTGGAGAAAACCGGCATACCGTTCTATCCCATGTCGATGGCTAAGGGGATATTACCCGACAAGCATCCGTTGAGCGCGCTTTCCGTGCGTTCCACCATAATGGCTGAGGCTGATGTGGTGATTCTGGTCGGCGCCCGTCTCAACTGGTTGTTGAGCCGTGGCAAAGGGAAATGGAACAAGGCCGGGAAGTTTATCCAGCTTGAAATCGACCCGGTTGAAATCGACTGCAACCGCCCGATTGCCGCACCTGTGGTCGGCGACCTCCGCAGCTCGCTTGAAGCCATGCTTGCCCGCCTTTCTGATTATAAGATGAATATGGATTCTGCATGGGTGCCGGGGTTACAGGCCGAAACCAAGGTCAAAAACGCGAAATTCCTTGCACGACTTGCGCCTAAAACCGTTCCGATGACCCATTGGAGCGCGCTTGGTGCCATCAAGCCTGTGATGGAGGCAAATCCTGACGTAATCCTGGTTAACGAAGGAGCCAATACCCTCGACGATACCCGGGTTTCAATTGACATGAGCCTGCCCCGCCATCGCATTGATTGCGCAACGTGGGCGATAATGGGTATGGGAATGGGATCGGCTATCGGTGCCGCCGTTGCCACAGGTAAAAGCGTGGTGGCTATAGAAGGTGACAGTGCGTTTGGCTTCTCCGGCATGGACTTTTCAACTATATGCCGGTTCAACCTGCCGGTCACCGTGGTGATTTTCAATAATGGCGGCATATATAACGGTATAGGCGTGCCTCTTGAAAAAACTTCCGATCCTGCACCGACCACTCTTGACATACATGCACGTTACGACAAACTCGGCGATGCATTCGGCGCACAGACCTATTATGTCACGACTCCCGACGAACTGGGTGCGGCCCTTACCGAGGCTATAGCTTCGAAGAAACCATGCCTGATTGATGTGCAGCTTGCTGCTGATGCTGGAAAGGAGAGCGGGCATATCGGTTATCTCAACCCGGCTCCGCTGATTGATATTACGGTCTGATAATTGATACTAAGTAAGTCATGAAAATTATTACGCATGAAACGTATAATCAGGCTTTACATTATCTGCGGCATACTTTCGCCGCTTTTTGTCCTCATCTTCAGTCGTGTAGCTCACTACACTCCTTCATCTTCGGACAAAAATCGTCTGAAAGTATGCTCTCAGATAATATAAAATAATTTCCACGACTTACTTACCGTCTGACGGTTCTGAAATTTTACCGGCCGGTCAGTTGCAGGCAATATTGCCTGCAACTGACCATATCCCGAATCCATCCACGTGAGCTGTGTTTGCAGGAGACGAGGGATTGTTTAACACCCATATATTTTGATTATGGAACATATATTACTTTATGCGATAGTCCCGATCATAGTTGTTATGCTCGCGGGCTACATCTCCGGGAAGAAGGGAGTCTTCAACGGGGATAATGCCAAGGCGTTTAATAAGGTGGTGCTTGATTATGCGTTGCCTGCAGCCTTGTTCGTTTCAATTGTGGATGCAAGCCGCGAGATGTTGGTGAGGGATATAAAGCTCACTATAATCTCTACTATCGGTATCATGGTCTGCTTCATGGTTGTGTATTTCGTCTATGCCTATTGCTTTAAAAAGAACACCAAGGCTGACGGAGCTATAATGGCATTGGTGTGCGGTTCGCCGACAATCGGATTCCTCGGTTTCGCGGTGCTTGAACCTATTTTCGGTACGCATCCGTCGGTGGCTCTCGTTGTGGCAATAGTCGGTATTGTGGTCAATGCGATTGGTATCCCTGTGGGGCTTTCGTTGCTTAATTCTGCAAACGAGAAACTAAAACCGCTGCCTGCCGGGCAGAAACGTCCCAGCGCCTGGAAGCCTGTGATACATGCATTGGAGCAACCCGTGGCATGGGCGCCTATCCTTGCAGTGGTGTGGGTTATTGCCGGGATTCCCTGGCCTGACTGGGCAAGTCCGTCGTTCGACCTTATCAAGGGTGCCAATGCCTCTATGGCGGTGTTTGCCGCAGGTGTGACACTTTCTGCCGTGAAGGTCAACATCAATTGGCAGGCTGTGCTGGGATGTATCCTCAAGCTTATCATGATGCCTGCATTGGTGCTTGTGCTCGGCCTGGTATTCAAGATGGATCCGATGAACCTTAAGATGCTGGTTGTGGCATGTGCCCTTCCCCCTGCATTTTCAGGTATCATTATTGCCAGCGAATATGACACATATGTGGCTACCAGCACATCGTCGCTTGCATTGAATGTGATTCTTTTCATCGGGTTCTGCCCGTTATGGATATGGATTACGGATATGTGCATCAAGGCGTTCTGACAAACAGATAACACACATCGGACGCGGGATAGGTCTGGCCGGGAGCCGACATGCCCCGCGTCCGTATTTTTTCAACTTATAAGCTATGGCAAAGCAGATAATGGACGGCTGCACCGCAGCAACCCACATCGCGTTCGCCCTGAGCGATGTGGCCACTATTTATCCAATCACGCCGGTTGCCTCGATGGGGGAGACGGCGCAGAAATGGGGGATGCAGGGTAGGAAGAACTATATGGGTGTGCCGCTGAGGGTGGAGGAGCTTGAAAGCGAACTCGGGGCTGCTGGAGCAACTCACGGGGCTTTGGCCGCCGGGTCGCTTGCCACAACGTTTACCAATTCGCAGGGATTGATGCTTATGCTGCCTAATATGTATAAGATGGCAGGCAATATGGTTCCGGCTGTGTTCCATGTGGGCACCCGTTCGCTTGCAACCCATGCGTTGAGCATTTTCGGGGATCATACCGACATAATGGCAGCCCGTGCGACAGGTTTCGCGTTTCTAGGCTCGGCATCGGTGCAGGAAACCATGGATCTTGCGTTGGTGGCACACCTTGCTGCTGTGGAAGGGGGACTGCCGGTGTGCCATTTTTTTGACGGTTGGCGCACGTCAAACCAGATGGCCACGATTGATGTGATTGATTATGGGAAAATATGGCCGCTTGTCAATTGGGATAAGATTCAGAGGTTCAGAAACCGGGCTTTGAACCCGGAACATCCATCTTTGCGTGGGTCAGCCCAGAATCCTGATGTCTGTTTCCAAAATGCAGAAGCGGCCAATCCGGCCTATATGGCGTTTCCGGCAATAGTCCAATCGGTGATGGATAAGGTGGCATCGGTTACCGGGCGGAGTTATCATCTTTTTGATTACGTAGGTGCGTATGATGCCGAGGTCGTAATCGTATCGATGGGTTCGAGCTGCGAGGTCATAGGGCAGACTGCTGCGTGGTTGAATATGCATGGCTATAAGGTAGGGCAGGTGAAAGTGCGTTTGTTCCGCCCATTTTCGGGAGAGACCCTTATGAGGGTTATTCCTGAAACCGCCAAAACGGTTATCGTACTTGACCGCACGAAGGAAGCCGGTGCCGACGGGGAACCCCTTTTCAAGGATGTGGCAACGGCCGCCATGGTGGCCGGTCGGGGGAACCTGCGTGTTATCGGTGGCCGTTATGGTCTTTCAAGTAAGGATTTTACCCCGGCAATGGTGAAAGCTGTTTTCGATGAGGGGTTGCGTGATGACTGCCGCCGGTTTTTCACCGTGGGTATAAATGATGATGTAACCCATTTATCACTGTCGTACAACGAAGCGTTCAGGCTCCCTTCGTCAGGGATGTCGCAGGCTGTTTTCTTTGGGATGGGCTCTGACGGGACTGTGGGGGCAACAAGGCAGGCTGCTAGGATTATAGGGAATGCCGCCGGTCTGTATGCACAGGCTTATTTCTCATATTCCGCGAAGAAATCGGGGGGCTACACGGTGTCGGAATTGCGTTTTTCCAAACAGCCGGTTGCTGCCGAGTATGGCATCGAGGATGCAGATTATGTGGCCTGCCATAAGGATACATATGTAAACCGTTTCAGGCTGGTTGACAAGTTGCGTGACAAAGGATGCTTTGTGCTTAATTGCAGCTGGACGGATGAGGAGCTTACACAGAAACTTCCGGCATCCCTGCGTAAGGCTGTTGCCGATAAGCAGGCTGATTTCTATGTAATCGATGCCCAGGCTATAGCCCGTAAGGTCGGTCTCGGTGTGAGGGTAAACATGATTATGGAAACCGTGTTCTTCAAGTTGTCGGGGGTGATGGATTTCGACACAGCTGTGGCAGGGCTTAAAAAGGAGATAACCGCAGCATATATGCATGAGGGGGGCGACGTGGTTCAGAAAAATCTCCAGGCTGTCGACATGGCTGTCGAAGCGTTGCGAAAGGTCGACGTCCCGGCTGAATGGGGGAGTCTCTCAAGGATAACGTCATCTGCCACTGCCGCTTTCTCCCAGCAGGATGCCATGTTGACGGCTATCGGTTTTTTCAAGCACGTTTCGGAGCCGTGTATCAGATTGGAAGGGAATGCCCTGCCTGTTTCTGCCTTCACCCCTGACGGCAGGATGCCTATGGGCACAACGGCTTACGAAAAGCGCCGCATCGCGATTGATGTGCCTGAATGGAACCCGGATAAATGTGTTGAATGCACCGAGTGTTCATTGGTCTGTGCACATGCTGCCATACGCCCGTTCCTGCTTGATGCCGGTGAGATGTCAAAGGCTCCTGCCGGTTTGGCGACGCGTCCCGGCGAGGGTGCCGAAACATTGAAACCGCTCCGTTACCGCATACAGGTTTATCCCGAGGATTGCACCGGATGCAGTTCCTGCGCCACAATCTGCCCCGGGCATGCGCTGACCATGATGCCTGTCGAAGGCCAGGTTGATGAGCAGGCCCCCTTGCTTGATTTTGTTGAGAAGAACGTGTCGGTCAAAAACAACCTTGTGCCTCGTTTCACTGTCAACGGTTCGCAGTTCAACCAGCCTCTGCTGCAATTCTCAGGTGCATGTGCAGGTTGCGGCGAGACCCCTTACGTAAAATTGCTGACCCAGCTGTTTGGCGAGCGCATGATTATAGCCAATGCCACAGGTTGCTCCTCTATATGGGGTGCCAACTATCCCAGCAATGCTTATTGTGCCCGTGATTCCGACGGGCGCGGCCCGGCCTGGGGAAACTCGTTGTTCGAGGATAATGCGGAATATGGTTATGGCATGGCTGTGAGCTGTCGCCATCGTCGTGAGGCATTGGCCGCTGCCATGGATGATGCCATGGCAGGAAACCTGCCGTCTGCGATGCGCGAGGCTATGCAGAAATGGCTTGACGTGCGTGAACAGCCTGAGGAATCGCAGGCTGCCGGTGATGTTGTGACCAGGCTTATCGGGGAGATAAAGCCTGAAGAGCGCACTGCTTCAATGAATGCCATAATGCATAATGCCGATATGCTCGGAAAGAAATCTGTCTGGGCTATAGGTGGGGATGGATGGGCATATGACATAGGTTTCGCAGGTATCGATCATGTGCTTGCCTCGGGTGAGGATATCAACATATTGGTATTGGACACCGAGTGCTATTCGAACACAGGGGGGCAGACTTCGAAGGCAACCCCTTTAGGGGCGGTGACGAAATACTCCCCTGACGGGAAGCGAACGTTTAAGAAGGATTTGGGGCGTATGATGATGACCTATGGCACCGTTTATGTGGCTTCGGTAGCGCTGGGGGCAAATTACCAGCAGACCATCGATGCTTTCCGTGAGGCGGAAGCCTATCCCGGCCCTTCTATAGTGATTGCATATTGCCCATGTATAAACCATGGCATACGTGCCGGTATGGGCTCTTCCATAGTTGAAGAGCGGAAAGCCGTCGAGGCCGGTTACTGGCCGATTTACCGTTTCAATCCGTTGCTTGCCGCCCAAAGTCTGTCGCCCTATATAGCTGACAGTGTTACCGGCACGCATTCATTGCCGGTCAACGGGTTACAGTTATCCGGCTCACCTTTGGATGTCGAGAGGGCTGATAAGCTTAAGGCCGGTGAAGGTTCCTGGATTTCGGTCAATGACGAGAGTAGTCTGCTTACAATGGACTACCCCTTGGATTCTACTACAGGTGATTTTAAAGAATCTGGTGATGTTGGTGGTGCTTCAGGTGGTTTGCCTGAATTGTTCCCACAGGAACGTCTGTTTGCATTCCTTGACGGGGAAGACCGTTATGCCGATATAAAGCTGGCGGCTCCTGGTGCGGCAGATATGTTGAGACATACGCTGTCATTGCGCACCAGGTTGCTACATACCCTTCTTGCATCGTTGGAGCAGGTGATGCAATGAGCGTTCGGTATCCGTAACCGGTTGGGCCTTATCGGCTACTACCTGACATAAGCAATGGCGATGTGCAGATTTGCTGCACATCGCCATTGCTTATGTCAGATGTTATGTTACGCCGGGGTAGGGGTGACAGGTATTGCGCTTGGGGTGGGTGCTGTGAATTTTGCTTCCCATCCGAGGGCGCTTGCACCGAGCACTGCGGCATCTGCTTCCTTGAGTTCGGAAACTAGCACTTTCACTTTGCCTTTCCAAATGCTCAGAAGATTCTTTTCGAGCGAATTTCGGAGAGGTTTCATGAGGAGGTCGCCACTCTTTGCAAGACCTCCGAAAAGTATGAATGCCTCGGGTGCGGAGAACACGGTGAAATCGGCAAGTGCGGCACCGAGTATATCGCCGGTGTATTCGAATATGTCTTTTGCAAGTTTGTCGCCTGCAATGGCTGCATCGTACACGTCTTTTGAGGTGATTTCGTCAACAGGCAGGTTTCGAAGCAGTGAAGGTTCGTTTGCACGTGATTCGAGGAATTCGCGTGCTGAACGTGCCACGCCGGTTGCCGAGCAATATGTTTCCAAACAACCGCAACGGCCGCATCCGCAAAGGCGCCCGTTTGTACGTTTCACGATTACGTGGCCGAGTTCACCGGCAAAACCGTCATGGCCGTAGACAAGCTGGCCGTTGATAACAATGCCGGAGCCGACGCCGGTCCCTAGGGTAATCATGATGAAATCCTTAAGGCCACGTGCAGCACCGTAGGTCATTTCGCCGATAGCGGCTGCGTTGGCATCGTTGGTAATCGATACGGGGATACCGAATTTTTCACTGACAAGTTGTGACAGGGGTATAGGGGTAGGCCACGGAAGGTTCACGCCCTGCTCTATGGTGCCGGTATAATAGTTGGCATTCGGGGCACCGATGCCTATTCCGTGAACTTTTCCTATGGCATCGTTTGCCTCCATGAGTTTTGTCAACTCGGTGTGAAGCTCGTCGATATAGTCCTCGATTTCCGAATGTTTACGTGTTTTGATTGATGAACTGGCTATTACCAGGCCGCGTGCATCAACAATCCCGAACACGGTGTTAGTGCCGCCTATGTCGATTCCGACTACGTAAGGTTTACTCATTTTTGTTAGAGTGTAAGGTAAGAACTAAATTTTAAATCGTTTCACTATTTCGTTATCAGCCGATTGAATTGTGAATTGGAAGCAGCAATGCCATCTCGGTCACGTCATCTTTTTCGGCAATGCAAATGTAATAAATATCCGTTGCATTTCAAACGGTTTCCGTAGTGATTGATAAAAGTTAACGGCACCTTTCGCTCACGCATGGCGTGGCTTAAGGTGCCGTTGTTGTTTTGTCGTTGCAAATAATGATGATTATTTGCGGATTCCGAGCTCTTTTTGGGCGATGATTGCACGGTAGCGGGTAATGTCCTTCTTGATAAGGTAGTCAAGGAGGCGGCGACGCTTGCCGACAAGTGCCTTAAGGGCGCGTGCAGTTGTATGATCTTTGTGATTTGACTTCATGTGCTGAGTCAAATGAGCGATACGGACCGAGAATAATGCAATCTGCGCTTCAGGTGAGCCAGTGTCAGTCTTGCCCTTACCGTACTTCTCGAAGATCTCGACTTTTTCTTCAGAATTTAAATGCATTCTTTCAGAGATTTTGAGTGTGATTAAATATTGAAATATTAATTTGCGGTGCAAAGGTACGCAATTTTATCCTAACCGCCAATAGTTTATTTGTCTTTTTGTGTGCTTTTTATGGGCGGTCTGTAAAAACAGCTGAATCTGATTCCTTGCCTTTATAACGACACAATCCCCCCAACGCCGGAGCCGGCGTTGGGGGGATTGCGTCGTTATAAAGATATTTGTTTGGGATTACATCATGCCTCCCATACCTCCCATTCCGGCGGGAGCGGCAGGGGCGGGGTTTTCCTCTTTCTTGTCGGCGATTACGCATTCGGTGGTAAGGAACATACCGGCAATCGAAGCGGCGTTTTCGAGTGCGACACGTGTCACCTTGGCGGGGTCGATTACGCCTGCGGCCATGAGGTTTTCATAAACGTCGGTGCGGGCGTTGTAGCCGAAGTCGGCATTGCCTTCCTTGACTTTCTGAACCACTACGGCACCTTCGACGCCTGCGTTGGCAACGATTTGACGGAGGGGTTCCTCAACTGCGCGGAGCACGATGTGGATACCTGTGGTTTCATCCTCGTTGGCACCGCTGAGACCTTCGGCATTCTTGATTGCGCGGATATAGGCTACACCGCCACCGGGAACGATACCTTCGGCTATTGCTGCACGGGTTGCGCTGAGAGCGTCGTCAACGCGGTCCTTCTTCTCCTTCATCTCAACTTCGGAGGGTGCGCCGATATGGAGCACTGCCACACCGCCTGCCAGTTTGGCAAGGCGTTCCTGGAGTTTCTCACGGTCGTAGTCGCTCTTTGTCTGTTCGATCTGCGACTTGATTTGTGCAACACGTGCTGCGATGGCGTCCTTGTTGCCTGCCCCGTTAACGATGGTGGAGGTTTCCTTGTTCACGGTTACCTTTTCAGCAGTCCCGAGCACATCGAGTGATGCACCTTCGAGCTTCATGCCCTTTTCTTCGGATACCACTGTGCCGCCGGTAAGGATGGCGATATCCTCGAGCATTTCCTTGCGGCGGTCGCCGAAGCCCGGAGCCTTTACTGCGCACACTTTCAGTGAACCGCGGAGACGGTTTACGACAAGGGTGGCAAGTGCTTCCTGGTCAACATCCTCGGCGATGATAAGGAGGCCGCGACCGCTCTGTGCGGTGGCTTCGAGGATGGGGAGCATATCCTTGAGGTTGGATATTTTTTTGTCGTAGAGAAGGATGTAGGGTGAGTCCATAGCGCACTCCATCTTCTCGGTGTTTGTAACGAAGTAGGGTGAGATATATCCTCGGTCGAACTGCATACCTTCAACAATATCGACTGTGGTTTCCGTTCCTTTGGCCTCGTCAACGGTAATCACACCTTCTTTCTTGACCTTCTTCATTGCTTCGGCAATGAGATGGCCGATAGCCTCGTCGTTGTTGGCCGAGATGCGGGCGACATCCTCGATTTTTTTGAAGTCGTCGCCAACCTCTTCGGCCTGGGCCTTGATGCCTTCCACGATAGCGGCTACGGCTTTGTCGATGCCGCGCTTTACGTCCATCGGGTTTGCACCGGCGGCCACGTTCTTAAGTCCGTGGGTGATGATTGCCTGTGCGAGCACGGTAGCGGTCGTTGTGCCGTCGCCGGCATCGTCGCCTGTCTTTGATGCCACTTCCTTCACGAGCTGTGCGCCCATATTCTGGAATGCATCTTCAAGTTCTATTTCGCGTGCCACCGATACACCGTCCTTGGTGATGTGGGGTGCACCGTATTTTTTATCGATGATTACGTTGCGTCCTTTCGGGCCGAGTGTCACTTTCACTGCGTCAGCAAGGGCGTCAACACCTTTTTTAAGCTCTTCGCGGGCTTTGATATCGAATTTGATTTCTTTAGCCATGATATTTGGTAGTTGTTGTAGTTTTATTGATTTGCTGCCGGTTGTATGGTCATGGCAGCATATTTTATAGGGTTTAATCTGACGGCAGACGATTATTCGAAAATGCCGAGAATATCGTTTTGGCGCATGATGAGGAACTTTCCGCCGTCAAGTTCCACCTCGGTGCCTGCATATTTGCCATACAGCACGTTGTCGCCTTCCTTTACAATCATTTTCTCATCCTTTGTTCCTTCGCCTGTTGCGATTACTGTGCCACGAAGGGGTTTCTCTTTGGCAGAATCGGGAATGATGATGCCTGAAATAGTTGTTTCTTCGGCCGGGGTGGGCTGAATCAGCACGCGGTCGGCAAGCGGTTTAATTTTCATGAGATTTAAATATAAGTTTGTAATTGTTGTTTATACCTGTAGGCTGTTAGGACGGGTGACTTGGAATTGTCGTCCTGATTTCCGTCCCGCCTGTTCTGTAATATTGCACAATCCGTGCCAAACCCTCTCCCATGGCATGTTTCTGCCACGGAAAAGGTGGAAAGATGACAATCTGGCATTTTTTGTGCATCAAAAAAAGAAATGTCTGTCATTGGTTATAACAAAAAATCCGGGGAGGTGGTTTAATCCTCCCCGGAACTGGCGGGTTATCTGCCTATATTCTTACTTGTGCCGTGCGGGAAGCGCGGAATGGACTGCCTCATAGGAGGCGTCGATTACGCGTCGGCGGTCGGCTTCGTCGGCCGGGGCTTCGATTGGGGGGTGGATGGTGAGCGTTATGGTTCCCCAACGGGGAACGCGCGATGTGCGCGGCATCACTTCGAATGCGCCATCGATGGTTACAGGTACCACGGGCAGATGGAATTCCATGGCCAGCTGATAGGCGCCTTTGTGGAAGGGGCGCATTTTACCGGTAAATGTGCGTGAACCTTCGGGGAACACTACCAGCGACATACCGTCGCGGAGGGTATGCTCGGCTTTCTCCATGGTCTGCCTGATTGCGGCTGGCGATGAGTTGTCAACGAAAATATGCCCTGCAATCGCGCATGCACCGCCCACAGCGGGGATTTTGCGAAGCCCTTTCTTCATCATCCATTTGAAGTTATGGTTGAGGTAGCCGTAGATTGAGAAAATATCGTAGGCTCCCTGGTGGTTGGCCACAAACACATAAGAGGTATGCGGGTCGATATTTTCCCGTCCGGACACCTTGACCCGTACTAATGTAAGGGCACAGCATATGCGGGCCCATATATGAGCCGGCCAATAGCCCCAGAAGCGGCTGCTTCCTGACATACATCCTATGGCGGTGACCAACGCTGCAAACAGGGTGGTTGCAAGCATGAGTGGAACCATTATGAAAAGCTGGTATATGCGGTAGAGTACAAGCATGGCTAGTCCGTTATTTGTGATTTGTGGCTGTCTTATCGATTGTCTGAAATTGTTTTGGAAAAATTTTTATTTCAGACAATCTATGATTTTTTTTGATTCCTGGGCAACCTTTTAAGTTAAGGCAAGGCGGTATGCGTGGAGTTACATACCGCCTTTCTCGGATAACGTTCAGTTGTGGCTAAATGGCTGTTGTTACCATGCGAACATGGGGCGGTCGGCCATCATAGTATTGACTTTTTCGCGTACTGATGCGATAACCGCAGGGCTTTCGGGGTTTGAAAGTACTGTGTCGATCATTTCAACGATGGGGCCCATTTCGTCCTCACGCAAGCCGCGGGTTGTGATAGCCGGGGTGCCGAAACGGACGCCTGAGGTCTGGAATGGCGAGCGGCTGTCGAAAGGAACCATGTTCTTGTTTGCGGTGATGTCGGCTTCTACCAGGACGCGTTCTGCCACCTTGCCTGTAAGGTCGGGGAACTTGGTGCGCAGGTCGACAAGCATGCAGTGGTTGTCGGTGCCTCCCGATATGATTTTGTACCCCTTGTCAGAGAGGGCTTGTGCCATAGTGGCTGCGTTTTTCTTGACCTGGGTCTGATATTCTTTATATCCGGGGGTCAGAGCTTCGCCGAAGGCTACAGCTTTTGCCGCTATTACGTGTTCGAGCGGGCCGCCCTGCACGCCGGGGAACACGGCAGAGTCGAGCAATGACGACATCTTGCGGATTTCACCTTTCTTGGTTGCCTTGCCCCAGGGGTTATCGAAATCCTTGCCCATGAGGATTACGCCGCCACGCGGGCCTCGGAGGGTTTTGTGGGTTGTTGATGTGACGATGTGGGCATGGCGTAACGGGTTGTCGAGTAACCCGGCGGCGATGAGACCTGCGGGATGTGCCATGTCGACCATGAAAATAGCGCCTATTTCGTCGGCGATTTTGCGCATGCGGGCATAATCCCATTCGCGGGAGTAGGCACTGGCGCCACCTACGATAAGTTTCGGACGATGTTCCAGGGCGATACGTTCCATCTCATCGTAATCAACGTAGCCGGTATTTTCGTCAACGTTGTATCCCAACGCATTGAACATCATGCCGGAGAAGTTTACGGGGCTTCCGTGGGAAAGGTGGCCGCCGTGGTCGAGATTCATTCCGAGGAATGTGTCGCCCGGTTTGAGCACGGCCTGGAACACTGCCATATTGGCCTGTGCGCCGGAGTGCGGCTGCACGTTGGCATATTCGGCATCAAAAATCTGTTTCAGGCGGTCGATAGCAAGGTTCTCGGCCTCGTCAACAACCTGGCATCCGCCGTAATAGCGGTGGCCCGGATAGCCTTCGGCATACTTGTTGGTGAGGCATGAACCCATTGCTTCCATAACCTGGTCGGAAACAAAGTTTTCCGAGGCAATAAGTTCGATACCTTTTTTCTGACGCTGATGCTCGCGTTCGATAATCTCGAAAATCTTGGTGTCGCGTTGCATGGGATTGTGTTTAGTTGTTATTGGTTTGTTGGCGTTGCCGGGCAGGGGAGTTCCGAAGCCTGATAACGCGTTATAAAATGATTTTCAATGTCTGCTTTTTTTCATGACGGAGAAACCGAAACGGCCAAGCTGGCTTCCCTGTGCGTAATAGTGTCCATGATTGTAGCTTATAAGCCGTGCATCCTCTATGCGGAATGCATCTGTTTCGGGGTCGAAATATTCCTCGTCGGCCAAAACGTTGACCACTTCGGCTATGAACATATCATGGGAACCTAGCGGCATTATGCTTTTCACCCGGCATTCGATGCATAGGGGTGATTCGTCGATGTAGGGGCAGGTGACCTTTTCGCCGGGTTTTGGTGTCAGGCCGGTTTCTTTCCATTTGTCATAGTCGCGGCCTGAACGCACCCCTATCCAGTCGGTAGCCTTGGCCATGGCCTCGGTTGTGAGATTGAGCGTGAACTGCATGTTCTCCTTGATTATGGGGTAGGAGTGGCGCGACGGCCGCACGGAGATGTAGCACATGGCCGGGTCGGAACAGATTGTGCCTACCCAGGCAACCGTGATGAGGTTGGAGTTTTCAACCGAGTCCCCGCAGCTTACGATTATGGCAGGGAGGGGGTTGATCATCGTTCCCGGTTTTAACGACCTTTTCACAATATGGTGGCTTTTGAATTGGTTACCGTGTGGTTGCAATAATGGCAACGGATTATCCCCGGGGCGTCATCAACGGTTTCAAACAGGGTTTCCATCGGCTCGTTGTTGGTGACACATTTGGGATTGTCGCATTTTACGATGCCTTTTATCGCTTTGGGGAGTTCGACAGGGCGTTTTTCAACCACTTCGTAATCACGGATGGTATTGACTACTGCCGTGGGGGCAATCAAGGCAATCCGGTTAAGTGTCGCTTCCGGGAAAAAGAGGTCGGCCACTTTGATTATTCCCTTTGTGCCAAGGCGTTCGCTATCGAGGTTGTTCCCAATAGTAAGGCGGTGGGATGTTGCTGACAGCCCTAGGATTTTTACGCATTTGAACAATGCTTCCGAGGGGATATGGTCGATAACCGTACCGTTGCGTAATGCCGCCACGGCGAGTTCTGTTTTATTATGTGTCATTTTGGAAATGCGGTGAATATGAAGAAAAAATGACGTGTTTATTTCCCGACTTCCAATCCGAGTGCGTTGCAAATCAGGGCTTGGCGTGCGAACAATCCGTTTCGTGCCTGTTCGAAGTAGTATGCTTTGGGATTGTCGTCGACATCGGTTGCGATTTCATTTACGCGTGGCAGCGGATGGAGAATCCTTAGGTTGTTGCGAGATGTATCGAGCATGGAGTTGCGCAGGGTGTAAAGGTCTTTTACGCGCTCATATTCCATGATGTCGGAAAAACGTTCACGCTGCACACGGGTCATGTAGATTATGTCGGAGGAGTCAATGACTTCACGTGAGAAGTCGGAGTGTTCCTCATAGGGGATGCCCTGTTTTTTACAGAATTCGATATATTCGCGCGGCATACGCAGTTCCTCACATGCCACAAACCGGAAGGTGGGGTTGAAGTATTTCATTGCCATAAGGAGCGAATGAACGGTCCGACCGTATTTCAGGTCGCCCACCATGGTTATTGTCAGGTTTGACAGCGTACCCTGGGTTTTGAGGATTGAATAGAGGTCGAGCATTGTTTGCGAGGGGTGCTGGTTGGCACCGTCGCCAGCATTGATGATGGGGATATCGGTCACCTCGGTGGCATACCTGGCCGCCCCTTCAAGATAGTGGCGCATGATTATGAGGTCGACATAGTTGCTGACCATCTTTATGGTGTCCTTTAGGGTTTCCCCTTTCGACGATGAGGTGGTCGAGGCGTCGGAAAAGCCTATAACCCTGCCGCCAAGGCGGTTGACGGCGGTTTCGAAACTCAGGCGCGTGCGTGTTGATGGTTCAAAAAAAAGCGTCGCCACCACTTTCCCGTCAAGGATTTTGTGGTTCGGATGCTCTTCGAAATAACGGGCCGTCTCAAGCAGTTGCAGAATCTGCTCTTCCGAGAGGTCGTCGATTGAGACCAGACTGTTGGGATTCATCAGCTTATCTTTTTTTATTGGGCAAAGAAATCATCCTGATTTTGTTTCCGGCAGTATTTTGGGAGATGTTTCCCTGCCTGTTTATATCTGATTTCAAGGTTGACGATGCGGGCATTGCGTGACCTAAAATGAGATGAGGGCAGGGTAAGCAACAAACAAAAAGACCGAACAGAAACAGATTAAGGGAAAGCCAGGATGACTTCACACTTAAGTTTGTGGCAAAGATAGGGAAAATCGGGAGTATATGCAAAAGGAAAAAGCCCGTGGATAACGGGCTTTTTCTCATTGATGTTTATTTGGCCTTTTTCAAGACTTTCTTGTTGATTTTGGCGGGGTATTTCTGCTTAAGTTCTGCCACCCATTGTTCCTCAAGGAGGTTTTGGTAGTCGCCGGTTACGGCGCCGCGCACGTCGGCAGCTTCTTCGGGAGCTTCAAGAACTTTGTCGCGGAACGGGAAGTACCAGGCCCATTTCCCTTTGGCTTCGGGTTTGGCTTCCCCGAAACCGAGATAGTCGGTTATGTCGTTTTCCCCTTGGGCTGCGATTACTTTCTCTATTTTCACGTCCTTTCCGAATTGTTTGCGGAGGTTGATTACCAGCGAGTCGGAGGGGATGGTGTTTTCAACCAAATAATTGCGTGCGGCATTCATTACGGAGTCGGAGGTAGCGAACACTACATAACCTTTGTAACGGGGCTTTTCCCAACGGTATTTGTCGCGGTTTGCGCGGAAATAGTTTTCCAGTCCTTCCTTATCTTGTTTTGCTTTTGACCATACTTTGCGGTCGGAAACTTCAAACAGAAGCATACCGTCGCGGTATTCGTTAAGCAGGTTGCTGTAGTCAAGGTTGGTTTCGGTAAGGTCCTGACGTTCGGCTTCGATAAGTGCGTTGTCGAGGTTGCGTGAGGCGAGTTGTTCTACAAATTCGGCCTGTTCGGCAGGGGTGGGGGGGATGGATGCAGGCAGTTCCGAAATAATCTCCGACAATGGTATTTCATTTTTCCCGAATGAGGCAACCGGCATGTCGGAGCCGATATATTTGGCTTGCAGGGTGCTGTCAAGACCGCCGTTGGCCATGATTTCCGATTTAACGTTTTCAAGATTGCGGCGGTTGAGCGATCCTTTGAATTTTTTGTAAAGTTGTTCTATCTTTCTTTTGCGTGGCAGTTGCCCGCGTTCGTCCTGGGAAATCGCGTTTTTGATTGCAGGGGCAACAGCGGAAAGCGGTTCGATTCCCTTGCTGTCGAGTTTTTTGATAAGGTGGTAGCCGTAAGCGGTTTTAACAGGTTCTGAAATCTTGCCGTTTTCGAGGGCGAATGCCGCAGTTTCGAATTCAGGCACCATCATGCCGGTGCCGAACCAGTTGAGGCGGCCGCCTTCGCGTTTTGAACCCGGGTCTTCTGATTCCTGACGTGCGATAGCCTCGAAGTCGCCGCCGTTGGCAAGGAGTGTGGCTATGGAGTCAATCTGGGCTTTTTTTGCCGCAGCTTCCGTTTCGGGAAGACCTTGCGTGAGTTTGAGGATGTGTTCCACCAGGACTTGTCCGCGAGCTGGTCGGCGGTTGTGAACTTTTACGATGTGATAGCCGAACGGGGTTTCTATAACCGGCGAGATTTGCCCTACAGGGGTTGTATAGGCGGCATCTTCGAATGTATAGGGGAATTTGGTTGCTGTGATGTAGCCCATGTGCCCCCCGTTACGAATCACGGAGCGGTCGATTGAGAAACGGCGTGCCAGTTGCTCGAAATCTGCACCTGCGATGATGGCATTGCGGATGGAGTCGAGCCGGGTTTTCTGTTCGGCAGGATTTATTTCTGCTCCTCGGCTGGCTATCATTATGTGGCTTACATCCACTTCCTCTTTCATGCGGTCGTAGATGGCGTTGACAAGGCTGTCTTCCACAGCCTGTACACGTAGGTATGGTTCGGCCAGGTCGCGGCGATAACCTTCGAATTCATTTTGGAACGCCTGTGATTTGTCGATACCTTCAGCCTCGGCATCGGCTACTTTCTGCTTGTAGGTGATGAACATCTGCAGGTATTCGTCGATTGGCTGGGTGCTGACCTGTTGGCTGTTGTTTTTGTGGTAGAGATACTCAAACTCGCTTAGGGTCACCGGTTTGCCATTGATTGTCATCAACACGGGACTCTCATTCCCTTTGGCTTGTGCGATTCCTGCGGCAGCCAAAACGATTACGAGTGACAGAAGTCCTTTTTTCATGAGTGGTATAAAAGATTACTGATTTCCTTATTGTAGCGTAAAATGACGGTTTTTTACTATGGAGATAACGTTTTTTTTGCGTGTTTATTATGTGTCGGGGTGATATAGTCAGCCCTTTCGGGGCATATGCGATAGTGCCATACAGTCCATGTAGGTGTTTATCGGATATGCATACGGAATCCGCACCAACTGTGTGGCCACAAAAGCGCAGTGGCCACACAGTTGGTGCGGATTCTGTTGGATTCAGCCTGGTAATCCGGTAGTGTTACCGGGCAATCAGTTCTTCTATTTTGGCAACGAGGGTTGCGCGGGTTTGAGAACCGGCCAGGCGGATATCGGTTTTTTGTCCGTCTTTGAAGAAGAGGATGGTAGGAAGCGACATGATGCGGTATTCCGAGCTGAGGTCGCCCTCTTCGTCCACATTGTATTTGCCGATTTCAACACGTCCTTCATATTCCTTGGCAAGTTCGTCGATTAGCGGGGCCATTGCCATGCAAGGGCCGCACCATGTTGCCCAGAAGTCGATTACTACCGGCTTGCCTGAGCCGATGATTTCTTTTGCGTTAGCGTCGGTAATTTTGAGTGCCATTTTTGTTGTTTTTAATATATTGGTTGGTTAATTGTTGTTTGTCAAGAGGTTTGGGGCGTTCTGTTTTTTTAGTTTTGAATGAAATCAAATTTTATTTCGAGTGATTCGAGCATCTTTGCGAGTTCCCTGTTCAAGGGTACCTGGTAGCCGGATGTCATTTTCACCCATCGGTTTGATGCTTTGTCGAATAGACGTACATTTAGGTGTCCCTTCCTTTCTCCCGACGAGGTTATATGCTCTTTTAATAGGTCGCCGAAGTTCGGGGCAAGGGCATCGAGGTCCAGTTCGAGTGTCACACCTTTGATAAGGTTTCCTTTCACATCGTTAAGTAGTCTGATTCGCAGCACTTCGAAACTGATTTCCCCGTTGTACCGGCGTTCGAACCGTCCGCTTACAAGGATGGGGGTGCCTGGTTTGCCGTAATTTGAGAAGTCGATGTATTTTTGTCCGAACAGACGCAGTTCGCATGTGCCGGAATAGTCTTCCATGGCCATGATGCCGAAGTTGCCACCCTTGCGCGACGGGCGTGATTCGAATTTGGTCACCATTCCGCCGAAGCTTATTTCTTTTCCGTCTTCCGGGATTGTTTCGTTGAATTCCTTTATGGAGGTCAGCCCGTAGTTCAACTCCATATAATATGGGTCGAGCGGGTGGGCTGAAAGATACATCCCCACCAATTCGCGCTCTTTTTCAAGTTTCACGGCATCCACCCATGGCACTGCCGATTTCACAGCCGGGCGTCCGGCAGTGTTCAGCTCGGCATCCATATCACCGAAAAGCGATGCAGTTTGCTGTTTTGATGCGTTTTGAAATGATTGGCCGTAGCGCAGAAGCTGTTCTGAAAATGTTTCGTCGCGATTGTTTTTTTCGAAATAATCTTCACGTTTGATGTCGGGGAAGCAGTCGAATGCACCGGCTAATATAAGCGAATCCAACGTGCGGCGGTTGATTACCGATGCGGGGACTCGTTCCACAAAATCGTAGGGGCTTTCAAATCGTCCGCCTTCTTCGCGTGCCTGTATGATGGCTGCCACAACGTTGTCGCCAACACCTTTTACGGCGGCAAGTCCGAAACGTATGTCTCCTTGGCGGTTTACACCGAAGTCGTTGAACGATTCGTTTACATCGGGGCCTTTTACCGGAATTTTCATAGCCTTGCACTCATCCATGAAGTTGGTGAGTTTGGTGATGTCAGAGCGGTTGCGGCTTAACACTGCCGCCATATACTCTGCCGGATAATTGGCTTTTAGGTAGGCTGTTTGGAAGGCTACCCAGCTATAGCATGTGGCATGGCTCTTGTTGAAGGCATAGGATGCGAATTTTTCCCAGTCGGCCCATATCTTCTCAAGCACTTTGGGGTCATGACCGTTGGCCTGGCCGCCTTCAAGGAATTTTCCTTTAAGGTGGTTCATCTTGTCGATGAGTTTCTTACCCATGGCTTTTCGGAGTGTGTCGCTTTCGCCTCGGGTGAAGTTGGCCAGCAGTCGCGACAGAAGCATCACCTGTTCCTGATAGACTGTGATGCCGTAGGTGTCCTTGAGGTATTTTTCCATCTCGGGGATGTCATACTCGATTGGGGCCCGACCATGTTTTCGGGCGATGAAATCGGGTATGTAGTCCATCGGCCCCGGACGATACAGGGCGTTCATGGCGATGAGGTCCTCGAAGGTGGATGGTTGTAGCTCGCGGAGGTATTTCTGCATTCCTGCCGACTCGAACTGGAATGTGCCTATGGTGCGCCCTTCGCAGTAGAGTTTGTAGGTGGTAGGGTCATCTATGGGGATTTTCTCCATGTCGATTTCGATACCCCTGGTCTGCTTGATGTTGCGCACGGCATCCATTATAATCGACAAGGTTTTAAGGCCTAGGAAGTCCATTTTTATCAGACCTGTTTCCTCGATTACGCGGCCTTCGTATTGGGTTACGAGGAGCTTGCCTTCGAGTTTGTCGACGGCTGTGCTGACCGGCACCCAGTCGGAAATCTTGTCACGGCAGATGATTACACCACATGCATGAACGCCTGTACCTCTGACGTTTCCTTCCAGTTTTTCGGCATATTTCAACGTTTCCCGTACCAGGGGATTGGGGCTGCTGAGTTCGTTTTTGAACTCGGGTATGAGTTTCAGGCAGTTTGTGAGGTTCATTTTCGCCTCTTTGCCGTTCACTTCCGGCATGTGGCGCGGCAGGAGTTTCACAAGACGGTCGCTTTCGGGAATGGGTAGCCCTTCTACACGTGCAACATCTTTCAATGCCATTTTTGTGGCCATGGTTCCATAGGTGATGATATGTGCAACGTTGTCGGCGCCATATTTTTCAGTTACGTATTGAAGAACGCGTGCGCGCCCGTCATCGTCGAAGTCGACATCGATATCAGGTAGGGATATACGGTCGGGGTTTAGGAAGCGCTCGAACAGGAGGTCATATTTGATTGGGTCGATTTGGGTAATCCCGAGGCAATATGCCACACACGAACCTGCCGCCGAACCTCGGCCGGGGCCTACACTTACTCCTAATTGTTCGCGTGACACGTTTATGAAGTCCTGCACAATGAGGAAGTAGCCGGGAAAGCCCATAGTCTTCATGATATGAAGCTCGAATTTTATGCGCTCCTCCAACTCAGGTGTCAACGGGTTCCCGTAGCGTTTTTCTGCACCTTCGTAAGCAAGTTTTTTTAGATAGTCGGCCTCGAATTTTATGCGGTAAAGTTTGTCGTATCCTCCAAGTTTTTGGATTTTTTTCTCTGCTTCTTCTCGGCTTAGTACCACGTTGCCGTTTTCGTCCTGGGTGAATTCGTCAAACAGCTCCTGTTCGGTGATTCTCGATCTGTATTCCTCCTCCGTGCCGAATTCTTCAGGTATGGCGAAGAATGGCATGATAGGGGAGTGGTCGATATCGTAGGCTTCGACTTTGTTGGCTATTTCAATCGTATTGGCCAGCGATTCGGGCAGGTCGGCGAACACCTCGTTCATCTCGGCCGTAGTTTTAAGCCATTCCTGTTTGGAATAGAGCATGCGCTTTTCGTCCGATATTTTTTTATTGGTCGAAAGGCATATCAGGCGCTCATGGGCTTCGGCATCCTCTTCGTTGACGAAATGTACGTCGTTACTGCATATTATTTTTACACTTAATTTTTTCGCGATACGTATCAACTCCTCATTGACCGCTTGCTGCATCGGGTAGGTCTCATGGTTGGCACGCGGCACCGTGGCTTTGTGGCGTTGCAGTTCGATGTAATAATCATCGCCGAACGTCTCCTTCCACCATGCCACTCTTTTTTCGGCTTCTTCAATCTGTCCGGCTGTTATGAGGCGGGGGATTTCGCCGCCAAGGCATGCCGAGCAAACTATCAGCCCCTCGCGATGTGCCGCGATTTCATGTTTGTCGGTGCGTGGGCGGCTGTAGAATCCTTCCGTCCATGCACGTGACACTATCTTGACAAGGTTATGATAGCCTTTTTCGTTTTTTGCGAGTAATATCAGATGGCGGCCGGTGTCATGTTTGTCGGTATGTGTCAGCAACGATTCGTTTGCAACATATACTTCGCATCCGAAAATCGGTTTGAATATTTTCTTTTTCAATGATGCGGCTTCGGCTCGCTTTTCAGCTGCCATTGCGGTGTCTCCCGCGCTTTCTGCCTCTTTTGCGGCGGCTTCGGCATCTTTTATGGCTCCTTTGGTCTTGGAGTTCTTCTTGGAAACGTAATTGAAAAATTCCTTTATGCCGAACATGTTGCCATGGTCGGTAATTGCAAGTGCGGGCATGCCGTCAGCCATAGCCTTGTCTACGAGGGCGTTGATTGATGCTTGTCCGTCGAGTATTGAATATTGGGTATGTACGTGCAGGTGCACGAATGGCTCCATCTTGTCTCCTCCTATATAATTTAAAATATATGTGATTTCGAGGGGGCAAATCCCGTCGGATCACTTGTCATGTTAGCCCTTCTTTTTTTTGTCGGGACGATAAGTCCGTGTTTGTGCAAGCCCGTTATTTGTCGTTTTGCGGGGTTCATGCCTGCTTATTATTATATATTAAGGTATATACGGCAATCTCACAGTCGGACGATTTCGTTCTGCGAATATAGGAATTTTTTCTCAGATGAGGATTTCTTTCTATGGATTGTGCTGAATTTATCGGTGAAGCCGAATCGTAGGATTGCGGATTTCATATTTATTGAAATTTTTATGTTTGTAGTCGGATTATTTAGATGCATTTCCGTTGTTCGTGGTTGTTTTCTGCGTCGTCCGTGTCTTTTCCGCTGGCTGCCAGCGGCTTCCCGGTGGCTGGAGGCTGTGGCGATGCCGTCGGCGGGTGCTGCGGTGCTTTCGGAATATGTTAAAAAGCATGCTTTTTGGAAATATTTTCGTCGGAAAATTTGGAGGGTTCGGCGGGATTGCGTACCTTCGCACTCGCTTTCGGGAACGAGTTCCCGCCGCGGCCGGGGCGACCCGGGGCGTGGATGCAGAGTCCCGGCGGGGCTTCGAAAAAAAAGTTTCTGAAAAACTTGCAGGTTTCGAAAATACTTTCTACCTTTGCAACGTTTTTCGCAGAACCCCGGAAGGGGGTTCCCGGAATAGAACATTGAAAAGGCTTACAATAGACAATATAAAACGAAGAGTAGTACAGG